>Ga0080013_1000022_pt1 | contig 191373 bp, 222 predicted proteins | sample ETNvirenome_6_85_FD_69236 | JGI IMG/M metagenome (GOLD analysis project Ga0080013, IMG submission 69236) | Marine viral communities from the Pacific Ocean - ETNP_6_85 (SPADES assembly) (version 2) | ecosystem: Environmental > Aquatic > Marine > Oceanic | place: Pacific Ocean | collected...
AGTGTTTTATTTTCAGCAGAACCACCTGCTTATCTGGAATTGGGTAATAAGGTAACCAGAAACCCCACGATTAAGCCGCTAAAGCGACAGATTCGAAATGATTATTGTTATTGGCAATTATCAGGTTGTTTGATTTTTTAAGTCATCACGACTGCCTGCACTATCCTCTTCTATCGCCCCGTCGAAACCAAGGCGTCCCCATACTTTCTAAATAACTGAAAAAGTTTCAGTTATGAACATCGACAAATCGACTAAACCGTTAGCTACACCACCCCATGCGACAACAATCAACGTGGTCATAAAACCTGTGATCATTCCGTACTCGATGGCCGTAGCTCCGCTCTCGTCCTTAGTAAACGTAATCATAATTCTCTCCTAATAACACCTCACTGGGTGTCATATATATAGTCTAATCAATCCTCAAAGTAAGACACTGGGTTGTATCTCTTCTTTAATTTTTGAAACTGGTTAGCCGTTAGTCCTAAAAATCTCATTGCTTCCATCTGTGTCCTCGTAGATGAATAAGTATACTTTAATATAGCATCTCTTACAACATCTGTCAAGTTTTTCCATATAGGTAATCCATAAAGCCTGTTATTAACTGGCTTTGATGACAATTCCATTTTGAGGCCAATGACTTCTTCAAGAGTCAGATTACTCAACATAGCCTCAAAATCATTATTTATTTTTTCTTCTTGACGAAGCTTCTTAGACAGGCTATAATAGGTATTACGTCCTCTAGTTCTTTTCTTTCTTTTCCAAGACATTATATTTATTATATTATTAATATATATTATTATTTAATAAAACTTAGATCTAATATTTCATTATTAGATTCCTGAATCTTCGCCGGTTCCGCACCAGCTTCCTGCGAGGCCTGTCCCGTTTCTCTTTCATACTCTGGGGTGGTGGGTACTGGTAAGCTTGAAGAAAGTGCGTCTTCAAATTTATCTCTCCAGAGAAGAATATTTGTTTTAAGATAATCATGATAAAGTTCCCTGTCTTCATCATTAGATAGATCTGCAAAATCATCCACAATCGTGCCTTGAACTTGCTTAAAGGTGCCTAATGCAACATTCCGGCCAGTTTCATCATGTTCGACGTCTTCCATCCCGCGGGTCAATGTAGCTTCATCATCATCAATATCAGGGACTTCTTCCTCTTCTTCTTCCGGCGGGGTCAATCCCATGTCCCCGATATCGATAAATTTATCATCGCCCTCGGGCCCACCAACAGAAACATTAATATCTTCCTTCAGACCAGCATGCGCCGATGGCTCAGGCGCCGCTATCGTAGTTTCAATGGGCGCCAATAAATTATCGACGCCATTAATTAGGTGTGCGATATAAGAGGTACGCTGGGAATCGTCTGTTGTCAGGCTCATGTAATCATCTTTAATTTGTGGAATGATTTTCTTAAGTGTTCTCCGCAATATATTAATGCCTGTTTTTTCATGCGGAGTTTCATCTGCAACGGGGGTTTTTTCAAGCAAAAGCATATTGCGGATTATATTTCTTAAAACAGACTCTTCTTTTTGTTCACGAAGTTGTCTTTTGCCTTTAATCATCTTGATTACTTTACGAATATTTTCACGAAGAAGTACCTCTTCGAGCATTTCTTTACGATCAATCATTTGAATTCCTCTTTTGTAGTAAATAGTTTAATACTTCCTCAATGATACCATCTTCTTCCCGAATCAAGGAATCGTGTTCTCTTTGGTCAGACCCACCACCTTCTACTGCTCCTCCACCCATGGAAGATTCTTCTATAGGATACTCAGGCCCTGCATCGATGCCCAATATTGATAAAATTTCAGTTGAATCAACATATTCTGGTATAAATTGATTTATTGCCTCGATATCAGCATTGTGCAACGCTCTTCTGAAGCCTGTCGCACCGAGGCCCTCGAAAAACACCGGACTCGCGAACTCGGCGGCATCTCCTGCAACGGCGCCGTCACGAACATAGTTTTGCGCATTTTGAAACCTCATCCAGTCAGGATTGCCCTTTTTGTCTGATTTTTCTGATGCGCCGAATAAAATCCTGTCTCCAGCTTGTGCTAGATACGGTTCATCTTTTTTATTTTCGGAAAATTCGTAAGCCATCTGCACAGGTGAGTTAAATGATGAAGGCCTGTCAATTATTTTAACGTTGTTCAATCCTGATGCCTGTATATACAAGTCCCAGATGTCCTTGGATTGTCTAAACCCGACTTCGGCTTCGTTAGGTGAAGACCCTCTTGACAAAGGACTAATAAATATAAAAACGATGTCTGCTAACTTCGAATAATGCTCAACCATGGCCAAATGCCCCTTGTGCGGAGGTTTGAAACCCCCGGGGATAATAGCGACAGTTCTGTTAATCTGTACTTCGCCTTCTTCCTCATCCAACTTCTGCATTGGAGGTACATCACCTCGACCGTATTTAAAAAGCCCGAGCAGTTGGTTCATGGGAGCAAAGTTTCCAGTGAACTTATATGTTACATCGTCGTAATCAAAGACAAACCCTTCAGCAGCGGTTGAAACACCTTCCACATCTTTCAGCTTGCTCATCTGTTTCGCTAGGATCTCCATTGCCTCTTCAGAACTGCTTCCCTCGATGGCTGTGATGGCCCTAGAAGTCTCTTGGCGGAGCCGGACGACCTCTGCCTCATTATCGAGAATGAACGCGCTGTGGAGGCCTCTGAGCATCTCTACAGAGAAGTCATGAACTATCTCCTCAATGGGAGCCACGGCAGCCGTCATAAGCGCCGGCGCTTCTTCAACCAGTTCTCGGACAACAGCTATAGTTCCAGCGTCTTCTTTTGGTATCATACCTAAGACATTCCGGATGTTCGCCCCGGGCTCCTTGAACATGCGCTTCATAAGTTCTACCTTGGTCTCGACTGGTAAGGATATCCTAGAATCGACGACGGCATCAACTTTTGATAATACATACTCGCCAACTGTTTGATTATCAGAAATGCCAGCCTCACTTAAAGCTCTTTCTAGACGTGCAATAGCTAAGTTTAAAGCTGTATTATCGCCCAAAGCTTCAAGTTGTCTGATAGCATTCATCTGGACATGAAATTGTCCCTCTTGCCTCTCTCCCTGTACTCGATCCAGAGCCGCCGAAAGTTTTTTGGCGTTTCTGCCCACGTCCCGCTCTGTGGCTGCACCGGTTTCGCGATCATATTCTCTATGTCCAACCCTGTGAATGGTTAGAGTAGGCAGGTCGTAATTAATAAGGTTAGCCGCACGAGGGTCTTGAACCTCGGCGTTGTAATATATGTTTGTATTCGGTCCGAATATTTCTTCACGTTCTTCAATAGACATCCTCCCAATAGCCTCTTCAAAGGCTGAAAAGGCCTCGGTGAAGGCAGTTTCTAGGGCCCCTCTGCCCCCAAACTTTGCTGCAAGAGCGCCCGCATCCATTCCACCATCCTTGATATTACCTTTGTTGCGCGCTGCACGCGCTGTGCTTGTTTGAATATCATAAGAAAGCTGCAAATTCTGTCCGTCGGTCTTTTCAGTGCCTTTCAGTTCACCATTGGAGGCAGCCTGAAAGATTTCTTTCATTTTCCGGAAAGTTAAATTTGGATTATCATAAAGGTGGTTCATATGTCCAGCAACACCACCTTCATTTAGTGGAGCTATTCCGCCTTCTTTGATAAGTTTTTTAGGAAGACTGGGCATTTTGTGAAAAATCGGCAATTGCAAAGACTCCTTTAAAACTTCATCGATGGGATCATCCATCACGTGCGATGGGTGATCACCCGGCAAATCAAGATCATACCACTCACGTTCTTCTGTCCAATAACCACTCTCGGCTGAGAAAGCGCCAGCCCTAATGCCCTCAACGTCGTTTTTGCGGCCTTCAAACGACCATTTACCAGTGTCAAAGTTCGGAAAATAAGTGTTGTCCGCCGCGTCTAACAGTTCCTCTGCTTCTCTTCTCCCTTCCACCGTATCAAAGTTGATGTGGTCTAAAAGGCCACTACTGATATAATTTGGATCTATTCTGGTAAAATTGGGCTGTGTGTCATACCCTGTCTGTTCGAATGGATCAATATAGCTCCCGGGAGTCATCATACCCGGGTCAAAGTTATATTCATGTGGGCTAGCTTGCCCGTAATACACCTCCAAGTTCCGAACTAACCTATCTGCTAGATTTTTATAAGCAGTCCTTCTTTGCACCGCGTTGACGGGGTGCGTGCCGGTTCGACCCCCCGTCAATGTACCATAGAGTTCGTCCCACCACGCGCCTTTCCCTTCTTCTGGAGTCGCCAGATTCCAACCCAACCGCGATTCATCGGCCTCAGTCGCCGGATCGTCCTCAAAATATCCTAAATATTTCCCCAGACCTTCGATGCCACTTTCAATCCCCGACCTGACGCGAAGAATATTTCCGTCTAGACCTACTCCATATCTGGATCTCATTATTTCAGCGGCCTGATCTCGTGCCATTTTCATCTGTGTATTTTTTTGTGCCGTCTCCCAGTCTTCAAGAAACTCAGTATTTGCTTCCCCTGTATCATTCAGCCATTGATCAAATGGCAAACCCCTTGAGACCGCCGTATAGAATCTTTTTCGATCCAAGACCCCAGCACCGGAATCATACTGGCTAGCCGCAATATCCGCGGCGATGCCAACATGTGATTTTGACTGGACCATGTGGCCCAGTTCTGTATACATCACACTGCCGACGGCCCTGTCATCCACATCCCGAGAAGAAAGCAGCCGCATCAAAACTCTGCTAGCGCGCCGTGATTCACCCCTTTCGGATGCCAAAACCCGGAGTTGCTCAATCCGCTCGCGTTCTTCTTCTACCCTCTTGTTGAAGGCCTCGTCACGAGTACTTAAATAGTCTTGAATAGATGCGTATGGTTTTAACTCATCAAGAAAACCAGTGGTGTTTAACATCCCGTCCGGAATTTGTTTGTCGACGACAAACGACGCGGGTTCCGAGGCCCGATTAATCCGGTATCCTGTACCCGTACCGGGCGCGAGCAATTCCATCGGGTTTATGGTCACACCGAAGCCTCTTCCTCCTGCATAATTTTCACCGATATCGGCCATATCCCACCGATCCATGTCCTCGGGCTTCCTAACCTCATAATGCAGATGGTACCCTGCCGTGGGGCCCTTCTGGCGAGTTACTATGCGCCCCGTGTTTCCGACAAACCCAAGCGTCTCACCCTGTTCAATCCTTATTCTTGATTCGAATTTCCCAGACTCCAGTCGTTTGACAAAATTATCTAAATGCATATATCGATGAATCAGTCCATCATCACCCAAAACTTCAACATAGTTCCCGGCGCTGGGGTTGTTAACACCGACGTATATCACAACTCCACCAACAGTAGAGTATACATCGGCCCCATGGGGGACACCCCTAAAATCAACGCCACCGTGCGGTTTTTCGCGCCATTCTGGTTTGCTCCCAAAAGGCCCTGAAATTTCAATACCTTCCCATGGTTGTAGTGGAAAAACGTAAGAACGCTCACCGACTTCGGCCAAATCCTGTTCCTTTAAATAACTCATGTTTTTATTTGCCTAGTTTTTCTTCGAGGGCCCTTCTAATGGCTTTTCTTAATAAATCCTCAGAAATACTCCCCAAGGATGATGGTTTTAGGTTATCCTCTATAGATTGATTCATCCGTAATACTTCGTCTGACCTGCGCCCGGGCGGCACAGGTGGCGGTGGTGGAGTTTCTACTACTACTGGCGGTGGCGGGTTCTCCGTCACCTCCGGAGCAGCATCGATAGCTGTTTGGAGGGTGGGGTCGTCTAAGGGCTCCACAACGGCCTCATCGATCATGACATCTCTAACTCGACTGCCAAGCTCACGGCCACCCATCTCAAGACTTACATCAATCGGCGCTCTGGTGTGTGCTGATTTTGGCTGGTCATAATCACCGGCTTCAATTGCTTTCCATGCCTGTTCCCCGGGAATCATAAGATTTCCACCCGGAAAGACTAGATCTATATCTTCAATGGGCGTCAGGTCGGGATCTTTCCTCGCCCTCCAGTTGTGATAATCAACAATCTTTTGTTCCTCGCCCGGGCTAAATCCATAGCTGGATAATACTTCAGAAACGGTGTCTCCCTCCACAAACTTATGGATAGTAACGCCGTCTTCTTGAAGTATCTCAGATTCTTCGATTTTTTTGCTCTCCATATATTCTTCATGGGATTGATCAGGATGATCGGCACAATCGTGCTTTTCCTTAAGGATATTCCTCTTATATCCCCATCTTTCCATGAGAAGGTTGTTAATCTCAAGGTTTTTCCAATCTTTTGTGTTCATTTCTGTATCTCCTGCCGAATTTGGCTGATTATAGTAAGTAGTTTCTTGTAAATATTCTTTGTGCCCATCTTCCCAATCTCTGAAACACATGTTTCCGAGCAAATAGGCCTCTTCTTCCATGCTCCTTAGATGGGGATCGTCTTGGGTATATCCATCCCCAGCAACGCTAAAATCACTGAATTTGCCCCCGCAATTCTGTTTATGGTGCACTAATTCGTGCGAAAGTGACCTTAAAACGTCTTTTGGGTGCCTTTTATCGGTAAAAATGGTGATTTTTGCAGTTTTTGGCTCATAATGGGCTGTTTTTCCAAGTGGAAGCTCCGCATTTTGCATATCAGAGGCAAAAACCAAGCTCGGAGCCTGATCAAACCCCATTTTCTTCATTGCGAAGGGTAAAAAGCTCTTTAAAAGAGGTAAAAATTGTTTAAAATCTAAATTTGATGCGTTTTTTATGCGAATTTTCAATTTTCCGGCCCTTTTACTGTAATAATTAGTTTTCTTCTACTTTAGAGGTGTTTTTTGACACCAAACTTAAATTTAAGCATAAAATATCATGATTTACATTTGTTTTGAAGCCAAAAACCTTGGCATAAGACACTTGCCGACCCCCGGTCTCTACAAAAAACAGATCAGATACGACTCCACTTTCCTTTCCCCCGATCTTAGACCATGAAACAAGGTCCCCAACATCAAATTTATTTAAATTCCCAAAAAACTTGTTTTCAATCGTTAACATTGGCATTAATTTTACCTCTGACGGCCGTCTCAACTCTAACAATCTCGTCCTTCTTCCTCGCAAGATTATCTTCGAGCAGTTCGAAGAGATTGGTCAAATTATGAACCGACAGATTCCTAGGAAGTTCCCCGCTTTTTATATCGTTTGTGATGGCGCCGACGCATTGATCGAGAATGGCATAAATTTTAACAAAATATTGACCGTATTTGTCCATCTTATAAAGAGATTCTTGTCCAAAGGTATCATCTTGCGCCGCAACCGCACCAGTACCGGCGTATCTTAACTCCTGAAGGATCATTTCCCTAAGCTTTTTTTTAGAAATTTTCATGTATCGGCTCCAAAACTTACTATTTTCATTTATAAATAGTTTTCACGACCCTAAACTACATGGAATAATATCAGATTGATGGTTGTAGACCCCTTTTGAGATCTTCATGGAAAAATTACCATATTCATCAAAGAAGATTTCAAGAGTGGCATCATAATTTGAAAGATAATATCCGCCCTCAATACGTTCGAAATTGCTGAGTACTTGAGAAAACTCGTCTTCCTTTTTATAAATTAAAATTACCCCATCATCTGGAGGGTCAACGACCCTAGTGGTATCAAAATAATAACAATACAAACCTCCACCAGTTAGCAACACTGGCTCATCAATCATCTCCCACCAAATATTCTCGAAATCAAACACCAAATCTTCTTCGTCAACAGGCTCCTCCACCCCTATACACGACAACAAAGCAAAAAAGATCAAGAATAACAGATTTTTTATAATTTTTAACATATCTAACCCCCCCACTGCTGTAGGGGGTTAGATTCACAAGGCCTAACCTTTTCCGTAATACTTCAAAATATAATGCTTAATCGTTCGCGGACACGGATATCTAGATTTTGTCTCCTTAAATATATACTCAGCCGGCACGACGAGCATAGTTCCGTAAGGCGCATCCATTATTCCCGCACCAATTCCGTCAAACCGGCCGACACCGCAGTCCCCCGCTTTGAGCCATGCCGCAGCCCCCGGCTTATCAATTCCGACGATATACAAAAAATAACTTGGTTCTTGCAAATCTCTAACCCCCCCCATTAATATATAGGAGATAATAATGAAATCTCCCTGCTAAAGCAACCATGGTCCTTTATAAAAGGAAGTTTTTTGGAAAACAGACACTATATATTTTAGAGGTATATAAAAGGGGGGAACCATGTATGCTTTGGGGGAAAATATTTGTTTTATCGGTCTTACTGGCCGGGTGTAGTAGTGAGTACGGCATTTCGCCGGAACATAATGAGGTCATAGAGCCTCAAACAGTCTCGACCACGGGAACCACCGAGGATACACCTCCTCTTGTGGTTGATACCGGTGAACCACAAGAACCAACTGCCGAAATAGAGGTGACACCGACATCCTATTCTTTCGGAGATTGTCTCTTAGAATGTGAAATAACAACGACTATAGAAATATCTAGTGTTGGTCAACTTGATCTTACGGTTGACAGGCTGACCTATAGTGGCCCGGGCGACCTGATTCTAGATGTTAATTATATGAAGTATGGTGGCCTTCCTTGGATCCTAATTCCGGGCACTACCGTATCCGTTACCGTGTCATACTTCCCGGGCGCAGAGTCATACCACCTTGGATATCTCACCGTGGATTCCAATGATATAACAGACCCTGTTGTTATTGTGGGTCAGGAGGGCACAGGTGTTCGTCACGGCACCATGGTCGATGAGTTTATACAGGAAGAACAACTGGAGTTAGATATTCTATTTGTTATTGATAATTCCTGCTCAATGTCTGAGGAACAAAGCGAATTAGCCTACAACTCGGATTTGTTCATCGCTCCGCTCTCCACAAGCGGCGCCGATTTCCACATAGGGACAATAACCACGGATAGTACTTCCCTCCGCGGCCCTGTCCTAACATCCACAACACCAGACCTAATCACAGAATTTCAGAATCAAATCGTAGCCGGCACAGCAGGAAGCGCCACGGAGAGAGGTTTGCTAATGGCCGCCGATTCACTACAACCCGGCGCCGATGCTGGCCCGGGCAGGCCCTTCTTCCGAGATACCGCAAATTTAGTGATTGTAATAGTGTCCGACGAAGATGATTCCGGTACCGGTGTCGTGGCTGATCACGTCGCGGATATGATGTCAGTCAAGGATTTAACCACCACGACTTTTAGTCTGCACGCAGTCGCAGGCTTATATCCCTCCTCCGTATGTGCATCAGCCTCAGCAAGATATGACGAGGCCGTGTTCCTCGGCGGCGGACAGTTCTTTGATATTTGCACTTCGGATTGGGGATACCAAGTGGAACAAATCGCCGAGGATTCTTTATCCTCTGTACTATTTTACCCATTGACAGGAGATCCAGTCGTCGACAGCATCGAGGTCTTCGTCGACGGAATTCCAGTTTTAATAGGGTGGTCGTATAACTACACAGATAACTCAGTTGTATTTGATACAGCTAGTGTCCCGGCCGTTGGCAGCGTTATAACAGTTGAATATGGTTATTACGGAGAATGCCCAGAATAAAATCTGGATTAACAATCACTTAAGGACTAATTAAAGCATGGCAACATCAAAATATACAGAATGGTTTTGGAAAGTCTTTACCGTTGTATTAGGTATCATCATAATGCCACTGGCGGGCTGGGTGTGGAACACAAATGTCGCCCTTGCTGAACTACAAAATGACCTTGGTGACGCCGAAGATACAATTGTCGTTCTCGAACAACAAATGGACGAGGCTGAGACCAACTCAAGGGCTATTATATCTATTGAAAAAGATATAGAATATATGAGAGCGTCCTTAGAACGCATTGAAGAGTTAGTCGCCGGAGCAAACTAATGTTGTTTCTTGGATTACCCTATGCTATGATGGCTATCAGTCATCTCGCCATAGCCCAGCCAGTCGGCGAGGACACGGGTCTACCTGAAGACTCCGCGCCTCCACCAGAGGACTGCCAAGAAAAAGCCAAAGACCTTAAGAATGGGTTTGAAGCTTTGGAATTCTTCTTGCGAGACAAGGAAGATTTTAAAAAGCATTGCCCATATTTAGAGTGGGAGCAACCACCACTCGAAGTATACAAAAAAGAGCCCAAATCTCATCTCCCGGCCGAATGCAAAGCCGAGAAAATTTAAATTAATTCTTTTTCTCTCCTGCTGATACATGATCTGGCGTGTGGGTTATATCGCAACCCCTACCCCTTAAGGATATCGGACCGCGGGCACCTAGTTTGAAGGGTACTTGAGGACTGTTTCTTTGATATTGTACGGATAAATTGTTTTGAGCAAAAGTGTTGACTGTATAATCGTCTTCAAACAGCCCCTTCGCTTTCGCAGTTGGCGTATGGAAAGGGTGTACCCTGTAAAAACTAATAGAAGTGCTACCAGAACACGTCAGAGTGTTCGCACTAGGCGTCAGAGTTGTTGTCATCACATCCCCTTTATCAAGCTTCAGCAGCGCCGCAAGGCTTCTGTCAACGGGGTCTACATTCGGGTCAACATACTCCGCGGCCGAATATATAGTTTTTGAATTCTTTTTGAAAGAAATAGTAACTGTTGCGCCGGTATTGATACCCACTTTTCCAGTAAAAAAAGTAGCATACAAGCCCGGCTTCGCGAAGGTGAAAGTCCCGTCTGTTGAGCTGTGTGTAATCCCAGAATCAACAGTTGTTCCAACTTGGTATCCATTGTCAGCATAACTAGAAGATTGGAAAGGGTTGAACTCGGCTGTTTTTCCATTACTTTCTGACTCACTTATATGCGTCGAAAAGTAAGAATCTTGTGAACCTTCACACAAATTCTCGTCAAGCTTAAATAAACAAATAGCTGTTCCTCTATATTGCGTAATGCCAGTAGAGTCCTGATCGTCCCACGTTACCTGTATGTAATCATCAACCGCCAGATCCATTATAAGGTTAACGCTCCTTTCCACAGGATCTGTCACAGCCCTCCGATGAACATCATATTTATAATAAACATTACCATTTTTCAATACGCGGATCTCAACTGTTGTGTATCCAGCAGTGGAGGAAGCAAACACATTTGTTAAGCCAACCATATACCGACCAGCAGTAACTATAATGTGCTTTCCGTCCTGCCCGGACGCAACTTGCTGTGTAATTCCTTTGGCCACCGTCCTAGACATTGTGCTTTCATCGCCATCAAACGGATGAAAGGCGTCCGCGTTGGCAGATCCATCATTTGAAGTAACTTCTGCCGCGGCATATATATCACTCTTAATTTTTTGAAAACTAATAGTTGTGCCAGCGCGCATCGTTACAGTCCTCCCACCTTGGGACAAAAACTTAGGTACAATAACGGATCCTGACGCGACTTCGAGAATAATCTGTATTGATCTTTCGACAGGATCTGTGTTTTTCCAGACGTAGGCATTCATTTCATATAACTCATTGGAGTCGCCGTCGTGAAGCAAAAAATAAGCCGAAGTGCTAGTATCAACAGACCCTATCCCAATGGCTGCTGTAAGTGTAATATAGTAAGCGCCGGCGTCAGCGAAGGTGAAAGTCCCGTCACCAGAATTGAAAACAACCCCTTCATCGCTAAAGCTATTAAAGGGAGACGAGTCACTATAATTATCTTCATCAAATATGGCCAACGCAGTTCCCGCGGCATCGTTCGAAGCATTCGCAGAAACCTCAACAAATGCATAGACTCCCGTCTGATATTCTTTAAGCATTTAGAAATTCTCTCCAGTTATTAAATAGTTGTTGATCAGAAACTTTTTTGTTCTCGTCCACCGGTGTCGGCATACCCGGCTTCCAGAAGTCCGAATCAACATTCATATCACTCTCCGGGTCTTCCATCGGAGCCAGATCGGCCACCTTTGCCGCATACTCTTGTAGAACTGTGTTTAGCATACCGTGTAACAGGTCTTCATCATCCCAGTGTTCAATCATTTGTTGGAATATCTCCACAGTATCGTCAGGATCCTCAAACCCAACAGCGTAGTTTAACTTAAACTCGACTTCCTTGGTATCTTCATCAAAGTCTCCAATAAACTTTTCGATATCCACATAATATTTGTTTGTGAAGTTCAAACCTTTCTCATGAATTGGAGCATGCATACGCTTTCTGATATCAAGCCAGAACTCTCGGGTTGAGAAAACTTTCTTCACAACCTCATCGGGGATGTCCCCGTAGGGCAACCATATTCTAGATTCAGCCGAAACCATCTCGATGGGATCATCGTCATATCCTTCCTCAACATGCCAGTCCCACTCATAGTTGGCGTTCTCGCTGGATTGCATTTCTTGCCCAAGGCGCACAATCGCTCCGCCTTCCATATAGCCTTCCCGCTTCATAAACAGTTCGATAATATGTTTGATTGCCGGCACATATCCGCCGTACTGCTCCATCGCTCCGATATCATCGAGGAAGCTTTCAAAATCCTCAGCGCTATAAAAATGGGTGATTCCATCCGGATGAAGCCTATCAACCATAACATGAAAATGCATTATGATTTTGTCGCCAAGCGATACGATAGAGGGGTTGTGATCACTTATAAATGCGTATACCTCGCCAAACTGCTCTAATTCATCGGGTATATATCTCAGCAGGCTGGGGTTGGGCAGCCCAATCCACTCATCTGCATCCCATTCAAATCTTAGTCTTATATCTGGAGCAATCCAAGCCGACTCTTCGTCATAGTCAGTCTCAAACTCGACTTTGAAGTTATCAAGTCGTGCCGCGGCGAGATACTCACGAGCGTCTGATTCTAAAGCCCGGGCATCGGATTCAGGCCCGACTCCTTCTAGATTATCCTCCGTCGATTGATCAACATTCATATATCCCATCTTCATATTTCTGCCAACACCAAGGAGTTTTAAAAATAAGGTATCGCGCCCCGTGTCCCATTGCGACCCGCCCATCGCCACAAACTTTTTAAAGTTAACTGTACCTTTCCCGTCTTTTGTAATCTTGGAAATTTGTTCGCTTTGATTCTCTTTGGCCCACTGCATAATAGCTTTCCTCAACCCGGGGATCTTGAGCCCGTAAACCACTTCTTCAGGTACGGCTAAATCCTCTCCGCGTTCCCGCGGCGCAATCATGCCCCCCTCGCCCGGAAAATGTCTGATCAAACGAAGCCTGAGACGGGAAATGGGCTCTATATCGCCTACCCCGCGGGCCGAATCATAAAAGAGTTCATCATACTCATAATCGTCGAGGGTTATATTTTCAATGTCATCATTAAAGGCCTCCTCAAGATCTTCATTCTTAACGACATATGCTACAGCCCCTTCGCCATGAGCCTCAGCAACAGCACATTTGAAATAGCTTCCTCCCCCACCCCTAGATGGAGGGGAGTGACAAGACTGGATATTTCTGAAGTCGGACATGCGAAGAAGATCAACAGGGTTCCTAGAAATCACGATTGAATAAGTATTCGAATCAATATCGCCCTGCGGGTTCTTTTTAATATAATCAGCTTGCTTTTGCCAATACTGTTTCATTTTGCCAATCTTCTCAATGGCCTCGGCTAGCCGTTCATCCTGATCTCCATCACGCCTTACTCTAAACCGTTGTGTTATACCCGGAGCTGTTCCGGTACTCAAAAGCTTTACTAACTTATCATTTATCTTTTTATGTTTTAACTGTTCTTCGTCAGTTATCGGCCGAGAGGCACTGCCGATATCATTATCACTTTGATAGAGTCTCCACTCTAAAAAGTCTTTGACGGCTCTTTCAACGGCTGCAAGCCACTTACCGATCTTTATGGACTCTATAACTTTCTTTGGGGCGGAGCCTCCCATGAGCATATCACCCAATTGTTTGCTGGTCACCGACTTCTCTTTCTCCATAACACCCTTCTCCCAGTTGGGTGTAAAGGCGTAGTCCTTGTGTATTGGATTGTTGTCCGAGCTAAAGGTAGAGAGAACGGCCAAAAACTGTCCGAGTTCTGTTGTTTGATCACCGGCCGCAAAAGGAATGAGGATCCTCTCCTTGCCTTTAAACAACTCATTAAATGGTAGGTCTTCAGGGCCCATCTCATCTATAACAGATTGGATAAGCTCTATCTCGTCTTCGGTAACTTCGTGTAGTAGTTTGGACTCGTCGTAAGAACCTTCCGTTAGGAACTTACGCCAGTTGTTGTGTATATTGCTCATATGGGGGACTCCTGACACTATAAATAGTATCGAGGTTTGGTTAAAAAGCTATCATTCTGTATTAATCATATTAATATAATAAAATACTGGCTAAATCCCCATGAACAGGTTACTTATAGACATGGGGGGAATAATAAGGAGAAATGAAATGTTTGTAAATTTTTTAAAAGATGAAAGCGGATTAACCGCTATCGAAACAGGAGTAATCACCTCTACCATCGGAACAGCCATTGCTGTCGTCGCTTGGTTTTTCGGAGGTATGTTCTCATCGATGTTTTATACATTGGGAGACTGTCTTGCTCTAGGGTTTGACCCTTCTTGCTATAGTGTTCACACGAATGACTTTGGCGGAATGGGGGATAACCCTTCATGGTGGCCACACTCTTAAAAGAGAGTCATCACATAAAAATAAAAAGGACGGCAATATTGCCGTCCTTTTTTAATTAATCGTCTGGTTTATCTATTCTAGCCGCTAGACTCCATACCAAGCAGACGCGGAACGGCTGGCACTCAGGGGCATGGTTGCCGACATATAATAGACGGCGCACGCGAAGGTACCAGTGGCTGAGGATGCATCAAAGCTGATAATCAGATCTGCCGATGAGCTAAATGCTGTGACGGTATGCCTCGCCCACGATTGACCATCATTACTCCCCGTCTGCCATATCCCGCCGCCCTGCGCAGGGAAAAAGATCCCCGCGTCAGACCCAGTTGCACCAATTCGAGTACCTAGGTGGCCTTCCGCACCAGTCATAAAATAATTTCCGGCATATTTGAGCGTAGGATTAACAACTGTGCCTGCGCCGAAGTTTGTTTCGTGCCAGTAATCACTCGGCCGTGATACATGGTTAACATTCCAGTCATTCTGCGCATATCCAATTGATCGCACGTTAGCATTGTTAGATCCAGTTGGATTCGGCTGAAGGGGCTGGCCAAAATTTATACCAACAGCTAACGGAATAGAGGCAGAAGGAAATGCACCACTTATGCAAACAAAATCATGGCCGTCGTTGGTACCACCGCCGCCACCCATTTCATATAGGTTAATATTATATTCATGAATCCTGAGTCGAAGCCGTGCCCCCGGATTTTGCAGGTACATACTCATTCCCACGCTGGAAGTAGTGGAGCTTATATCAAAAGTCCCAGTATGCGCCATCGCGCCCGAAATTCTGACCGACCCTGTTACATCCATGTTTCCACTGACAGACATACGGCGCAAGCTCGCGTGCCGGATCCGACGTCCAATATTCGGCGCGTTAAATTGATTTCTTTTGGCCATTTTGTATTTCCCTCTTCAAACATAACCGAACTAGTGTGTTTGTTTATAATCTAGTAGTATATAGTCGGCCCGGCCGGTTGTCGGCTGAAAATATACATTAAATGTGGAAGCTACCGTATATACGCTTCACAACTACGGGATCAGCCATGGCCAATTTACGCTCGTAATAACAATCGTCCAAGAAGCGAACAAACTTATCGCCCAAGAATTCCTTAATTCTTTCTTCATCGCAGATATAAGGAATACCCGAATCTCTCAATATCTCTTCGATCTTCATACCAGCCTCAATAAAGAAGTCACTGGCAGACAATAAATCAAGCATTTTTTCCACCAATACTCGCTTTGCATCCCTCTTGGCATTACAGTCTTCCTCTTGGCAAGTTCCGAGAAGAGACATCTTATTCCCAAAAGGTGTGGGTTTATAAATGATGAAAGCATCTGCTATACCATCTGGAGGAGTGTCGACATCAATAAGGAAAGTTGCTTTATATTTTCTCAATCCCTGAGCATCTGCGACACTAAGATCCAATCCAGCATTAAGATAAGTGTTGGTATACATTGTCCAGATACGGTTAAGTTCGGGCGTGGTTAGATCAGCCAGATCAACATCCGTCCACTGGCCCTCTGATAAATCGACTTCTGTTATATATTGACGCCAGTTTTCAAATAGGAGTTTCATTTAAATGTTCTCCTGCTCTATCGAAATAAATTCGGGCGCGATGGCGGTTTTGGAAATACCTTCAAACCCTGCTGCTGAATCAGTATCTAACTCGCCGGTACCGGCACTATCAACTCGCAATAAGGTTAATGGTTCATCTTCATCAAACCTGTCTCCTAACCAATTCATCAGAGCGTCTTCGGCGTCTGTGACGCTTTTAAACAAATAAACACCTTCAATATCTTGCATATCATCGGGCTTTGATGGTAGCAAACCATCTTTCATAATAAGTGGAACATTTTCTGAGCGGGTGATATGATAATAACTCTCATTCAAATACTCTCGCCAGTTTTCAAATAGGAGTTTCATTTCAAGAACCTATTCCAGTTCTCAGCAAGGCTTTCCATTCCGCCCTCTCTTTTTTGCAGTGCTCTCTTGGCGGTATTGCGAACATGAACACTTTCATCTTTAGCTAACGCTTGCACTACATCGATGGGTGTGCTTGGGTTTTTTGCAACTTCGCTTCGCATATGCCATCCTTGATCGCCACTACCTGCCGCGGCAAGAGTTCTAAGTAGCTCTTCGGGAGCCTGCGGGTTCGCCGCGGCGTATATCTGCGCACTCCAATAAAGGTGCGCCGGCTGCGGCCTAAGCTCGCCAGTGACCGGATCCTGCGTCTTGTAGTCCCGCACAGGGCCCTTGGCGTCTTCCTCTTGGGCTCTTTTCAGTATTGGCTCAAAAAGCTCGCTTGGAAGAGATTTATTTTGAAGCAAAGCGCTTACTACACCCTCGTATTTTTCGTCTGACACCAGTTTAGCTAAAACCTCTGGGGGAGTTTTTTCGCTCTTCGCGACTACATTTCTAACCCGCCAATACTCATCTTCTGATAGTCTAATCATTGTCTCTGGGGAAAGTTCCCCAGTCGACGCGGCATCCCATCTGGTATTCCCATCTTCGGAATTAGCCAATTCCTCTATCGCTTCAGTTGGGAACTTATCGTGCATGAGGGCAATGCCCCTCGCGCCTTCGTCGTTCTCTGCAATAAATTTTAGAATTTCTACGGTTACATTTGGGCTTTCCATTATTGCTTCTAATACTTCGCGCTCACCCTGTCCGACAAACTTATCTGCCATAGCCATCAACTCCCAGTCATTGGTATTTTCGTCGTATACTGTCTGCATCATCTCGGTGCGCTCAACCCAGTATCGAACAATCTGGTATTTCTTTGGAGCATCTGTCTCGCCCAACATTTCTATAAGCTCGTCTCTATCTTCTTCGGGCAATTCATTATCTTCTTCATCCATAAACTGCGCAGAGCCAAAGTGGATCTGGTACCTACCGCTAAAGTAACCACCGAGGTTTGAGTTGTGCTCAAAATAGAACAGTGGATCATCTGGCTCGTAGTATTCTTCAAAATAGTTTAAGCCCGGAGCAGCGGTGCACCACTCGGTTCCCTTGCCGAACTTGCAGGCAGCACCTTTGTTATGTAAAGCGTAAATACGCCACTCATCATCATCACGGAATACTTCTACGGCGCCGGGATTGTCTGCATCCAAATACTCTTTGTCTGCTTGTGCAGCATCGAACCCTCTTTTTGCACGGTCTGCGTTCACCGCGAGTGCTCCAAATGATTTTATCTTAAAAATGTCTTTTTCATCAGAATACTCGTGAGTGTGCCAGTATCTTTCAAAATCGTTCCGCTTAACGCGCAAGTCGGCTCTGGCGGATGATGGAAACCGAACAGCGCGCTGTTCGGTGGATGCTGTTGCTTCATTATAAAACTTTTGTTTCATGTACGGATCGTTAATACCAACAGAGATAAGCCACTCTAAAGTCGTTCCTCGTTGAGTATCTGTCAGATCTTCAGGAACAAACTCCAGAACTAGTTTTGCCAACTCGTTCTTTGCCGCCTCTATTTGATTTGGATCAAGAGTCATAGTTCTCGTTTCTTCGTCGAAAGCCATTCCCTTTATCCATTTGGTTAGGGCTTTAGTTTCAAGACGCTTCTTTGCGTCATCAAACGAGATCTCGTTGAGGAAGCCCCGCCAATTCTCAAATAGAAATTTCATAACAACTCCTTCGTTAAAGGAACACTTGATGCGTCAATACCCTCTCCCACAACACCGAGACGAACATCGTAGCCCATTTCTTTTATCTGCTTTAACTCTTCAGAACTCTCCCATCTCTCGTGGATAAGAGGCATCAGTTCGCTTGAGTGTTCGTTGAGATCAACTTGTAAATGAGCCAAGACAGTAGAGTTTTCCAATAAATACATTTTGCTCACAGGGATTTCTATTTTCTCTTCTATGGTTTTTCTTATGTGCTCGATTATCTCAGGATCAATTCCTTCGTTGAGATAGTTTCGCCAGTTTTCGAAAATTAATTGAAGTTCTTCTTTCTGTTCGACAACCACCTCTCGTCCCTGCGCAGACGGCTGATATTCTTGTCCTTTGCGATTCTGTGCTGGATCAACTTTGACAATTGATTTGAGGAGTTTCAAGACTTCATCTGTTGTCAAATCCGGATTTTTATAGTATTTAAGCGCTCTCAACAAATCATCCGGTATATACCCCGGCCACGAGTTCCATGGAGCCCTCCGGTCGCCAAAATATGTATCCGTCCCCGGAACAGCAGACATCAAATCTTCTACTTTTTCTTTATCCAATAATCCTAAATTATAAATATCTGTAATAACTTCACCATCTACAACATGCCACTGCGGATTTGAGCCTGCCTCCTCGCCGCCGGCGTACCGCCCGGGCCCGCCTTTATATCTTGACGGCATGCCGGGGAACAACTTCCTAAGTACTTCCCGATTATGCGCCCGCGGGTCGATTTCTCTGGGTGGTGGCGCCGGAGTGATCTGAACCCATGTACCCGGAAACGGCTGGCCTTTCGCCTTTTCGTAACTATCGTTTGTCTTATGGGTATAGAGCGACTTTTCATCGTCATACATCCCGTATGGCATTGGTTGATATGTTTCCCCGGTACCAGCTTGGCCAACCACTGAATGAAAATCCTCTAAGTTATCGACCCAGACTTCCCTTTCGACCCCTGTCGGTGATTTTCTTTGTCTCAAGCCGGGAAAACGAGTCTTCTCAAGCGCATGCCCCAACTCGTGGGTGAGGATATTCTCCTCGCGAGGGTTGTCACCCAGCCACCCCTCAAGATCCCTGAAGTGGTACCACGGCGGATCGCTAATGAGAATTTCGCCTTCAGAACCATAGTCTCCACGCGAAAAGTGTCCGCCCGCCCCTACGGCGAGCTTTGAGTCGGCTCTTGGATCCCCAGCCTGATAAATTTCAACGCCCTCAAGTCGTTGATATATTCTCGGCAGAACATCTTCATCATATATCCTAGTTGCTTCTTCTTCTCCCACCCGCGATGTCAAAAAGTTCATCCATGATTCGAACCGCTGGCCACCGGGTTCATACCATTGTTTAACTTGCTCAACAGAATCGACACTCGTTTTTTCAAAATCTGGATCGGGAATAAACGGCTCAACTTCAATTTCCTCTGGTTCAACCTCTGGTGTCACCCCGGGTGCAGGCGCAGCGGTATAATCCCACTCATTCAGGGCCCGCACTCCTCGCGCCAGATTCTCATCGCGAAGAACCTTTTTCTCAAATTTACGCCAGTTTTCGAAAATTGTTTGAAATTTTCCTTTATTTTCATTGACTTCGTAAGGTTCCGGACCGCCTTCCCAATTGAAGCCTCCGAAATCCCCATCCTCCTGATTTAGCGTCTCCAAAACTGTTTTCAAACACGGAACATCGCCGACGTCACACATTTGTGTCGCCAGTTCGATGGTCTCTTCTGGTGCATTCAGGCCCTTCAGCCTTACTCTGATGGCATCCAGCCATGGCGCCTCATCTGATTCGTCACCCTCCGGAGGAATGTAGGGCTCGTCATCTAGGCTCACGGCACCAACGCTCGGATCATAGTCCCACGGCAGGACAAAGCCCATGTCAGAGGCCTCTTTCGCTGTCTTTGGCCAATGATGGTGCGCACCGCCTTGATCGCCTTTTGGGATTTTGTCGGTCCGTTTCGATTTTCCGGGCCCAATGTTCATAGCAAAGCGCGGCCCTTCGTCGGGCATGATGGACACCCTTGAGCCTTTTCCCGTCTGCCAAACATTATCGATGCACCCCAGTCCTTCTATACAATCACCCATCCCATATGTCCGCTGCACACCATCCGGTCCCCGAATAATTATATCTGGATCATCTCCAGCAACGGCGCCCGGCGTGTGCGCGAGCGCCGAGAGGTCGACATGCCCCTCAAAACTCCAGCCCTCTTTCGGCACAACAGGGATGCTCTCCAAGTCTTCCGGCTCAAACGCCGCCTGTATGGTTTCCAGATCGGGTAGAACAACACGCTCCGGGTCGATCACGGGTGACTCTAAATCGTCTTCTTCTTTTAAATGCCGACGCCATTTTTCAAATAAGAGTTTCATTTATACACCTCAGTCAACATCCTTGTTCGTTTCACAAGTGCATTCACAATGTATTTCTGATGATACGTCAGAGCTTCTTTTACAGGCTTTTCGTCTTCCTTTCGGCTTTTCCTTCGTTGCGGATTCACCCAAAGGAGCGATGCGGCCCACAGGCCCAACGGGCCATATTGGGCTAAACCCTCGATTATCGATTCCATTCATGGTATCCTCCTATTGTGACACAGTAAATAGTAAAGGGAAGAGGATAAGTTTCCAGAATTTTTTTTCTATATTTTTTTCATTTAGACACATGCCGCTTAGAAACAGTATTGACGGGAAACTCATCTGACGGCCATTTGTTAACACTAAACGACTTAGACGGTATGTTGCTGTAGGTGCCCAATTTATAATAGTAGACGTTTCCGTCCTTGGACACCCCAGCCAACCAATCAATACCATGTTTGGCATAGTCTAGAGAGTTTCTTACTTTGCCATTGTGGCTAACCCTCTCACCAGACCGGTCAACTATCTTTGTAATAGAGTTCCCGCTCATAGTCTTTACTTGAACCGTCTCGAATTTACCGCCCATATCAACCACCATATCATATACAGCGTCTCTAGACGATGGCATGTTAACAATCCACCCCTTCTTTATTAGATCAAGGTAAACTGTTATCTCGCTTCTATCTCCCGACTGGTTCGAACTATCCCTATACATGGTTACAACCTCTTGTTAATCACTCAGGAAGTAAAGATGCATCCCTAGCAAATTGCATAATGGCCATCTTCGTGGTCGCAACCTCTTCCTTCTCCCATTTAACCCAACGGTAGGTCGATTTGTTGCGAACTCCCTTGTTCTTAAACTTGTATAGCTCGTTCCACTTCTCCATAAGGGCACTAGCACCATACGTTGCATAGTTGTTGGATGAGTCAAACCCTAGGGTCCTTGTCCAAGCGTCGATCTCTTGAAGTCCGTCACTACTATCGCGGACGTCCACAATAAATTGTTTCAAACGACGGATTCCTTCATCACCAGAGGGGATTCGGTTCTTGCTAATGTGGATAAAGGCAGTCAAAGCCTCCAAAACCGATGCTGGCACCTCGTCATTATTCGGGAACGCATTCTTGATTGCATCCATGGCCATTGCAAGGTTGGGTGCTGTCCTCTCACCCCAACTAACATCCTTTGCATCACCGCCCACAACACGGATAATACGCTGCAAGACGCCAATGCCTTCCACAAGGGGCGTGGAGGTTGACTTATTGGAGTAATGCAAGGAGAATCCAGAAGACTTTGCGATATTCCATGTATCGGAAGCCACGTTATGACGTGGGTGTTCTTTATTCAGCAATTGCTGGAGGAACTTATCATGTGAAGAGATAGCAGCAGCATACTTATCTTGTGCATTAAACAAGCGCCTACTCTCCTCAAAGGATTCCACATACCGCACTGTAGCTGGAACGTTATATATACCACATAGGTACCCCGCGTGCGCACGGCCGCCACCATCACGGATGATATACGCATCTTCGTTTGCGATATAGTCCACTGAAATGGGTTCGAATAGCTTTGGATCGAAGTTCTTGGCCATGCCTAAGATCTTCTTCTTTCGTCCTTGCTCTAGTAGAGCATTACGTTGTCCCCAATCCTCTCGAATCTCTGCGTCTCTTATATCAAACATAGACTGTTTAAAGCTGGGGTGGAAGATGTTAGCAAACGTGGCCAACTGGATTGGGTTCTGCTTGTGGCGCCAAGCAAGGTAGTCTTCCTTTACCTCTGGATACCTATCGAAGTTCTCCTCGATGGTATACCGAACGTTACGACGCTTTGTCGCCTGCTTATATTGTTTTGTCACTACGGACGTGTATTCTTGTCTCATTATATTGCTCCTATTTGCTTTAAGACCGACCCAAACCATATGGGCCTTAGAGGAAATCATATCCTCTGTTTAATAATGTAACATATAACTCTATAATTGTCAAATTTTTATTTGGGTTTTTTTGAGGGGGGCTAATATCTGGGAATTTTCTGTGTGGGGAGCGAACGTATTGGCCCCGCTTTCGGGCAGTGGCCGATATGGTACTTACAACCCGGTATATGGGGGGGAGGGGGGGGTGGCCACTCGCTGATTGTTCAGTTTAAACCCCTATTGATAAAAACGTACCTTCATTATCGAGCAGTCTTTATTCCCCTTGCAACCTGCACTATCCCCTGTGTATAACTATCACGGCCTAGTTTATCCATAGCCTCCTGTATTACCCTTGCAACCTTAGCTATTACCTATGGGTAACTCTTTACTAGCTGATTGTTAACCTTATTAATATCTTTCTGAGCCTCCACCATCCATTTGTCAAGGGGACATGAATTGTTAGGTGGGCTTGTATGCAGCGTTTAAGTTAAGGTTTCGCTAGGGCGAGATAGGATAATTTAAACCTTATATATCCCTCAGTACCTTATCCCTTATATAGCAATACCGTCATAGCGTAGGTTGGCCCTAGCTTATGACGGTTGTTAAAGTATATTATAGCATGCGAGGTTATCCACAGCTTATCCATATGTAGAATAAGGTAGGATCTAACAGCAATATGACGGAGGTGTCCAGTGCATTAATGCTAGGCCTAGGTTATCCATAGGCATTAGCATATATAAGGTTGCACCTAGTATACCGACGGCCAACGTTATCCATAGAATTTCTTTTATTGTGTCTCGCATAACCGCCTTAGTACCTCGCTAATCACGCCCTTGTGGATAAATATTGCCGTTTGACAACCGGTGCGTATATGTATAAGCCCCACCCCCCAGTTGCCAACCTTATACTACCCCTATCCCTTACTGGCATTAGTAAATAGTATTATCCACAGGTTAATAGCCAATTGATAAAAGAAAAGGGCTTAACTGGGCTATCCTTATGGATAACCTAGCTAAACCCTCTATGAGTTGCTTATGCTGTTATGTTTACATTACACTGGTATTATGTCATATCTATATCATGCCTCGGATCATATTCCACCCTATCCCACTTGGCCCCACAATAACCCACTTTGTACCCTAGCCTTGGCCAGTCTGATGTTGGGTGTTCCCATTAGGGATTTAATGTGGTCTGGGGTTGAGTATCTCTTGCACTTCCATGTATAAGTCCCACCGTCATTATATATCTTCTTGCAGTATGGATGGTTGACCAATTGCTCTGTTTGGACCTCGGTTGTTGTGGGCTGTGGATTAGTTGTCCATAGCATTGTGATGATTATATACTTCATTCTTCTCTGTCTCCTCTTGATACTAGTGTTAGCCTGTGTTCTGAATAGATTGATTCGTGGGTTGTGGGTCTGAATAGCTGAACCTTGTATGTATAGTTTACCTTCTCCTCTGTGGTGAATGGTACAAGTGTGGGTTGGCTCTTATTAACCTCCACAATTAAACCTAATACACAAGTGTCGTTGTCTATCACTAAATCACCTACTTTGAATTCAAAGCTCTCCGTCATAAGTCAATGAACACCCGCGATAGTTCGTCTACATCATGTTCGGCCTCGTCCCTTGTTAATCCTTTATGTTCTTCTTCATTGTATGCCTCCAATTGGTTATCGGCCAACTGTACTGTGTAGTCTCTTGTCTTGCCGCCTGCACACCATGCATCACCGAATAGCATAACCTTATACCACGGAACTGTTAAGGGTGATGACCTAGCTTGTCTCACTGGACTCTCTTCGATACCCATGATCATACCTGCCATATTGAGGCGTGGGTCGAATACGATGTCTCCGGTTTTAAACTTCATTCTTCTTCTGGCTCCGGTTCTTCGTCAATTGCGCCGTAGAACCTGAATATCTTTGTCTCGCAGTCCTCACACATGCCTTCCCATTGTGCCATGAATGATATTTCACATACACACTTGCATTCTGAGCATTTAAAGTATTCAATGGGCATTGGATAGCTCCACATGATATAGCTCTTGGAATAGCTCGCCCGTCTCAAACCCTCGCTGCCATGTCACCCGCACATCGTGATCTCCAATTTGGGGCCTCTCTGTGACCTCTGTGACGATCCCAACCTCATATTGATAGGCAGGGTCAACCTTCCACGAACGGACCACTAGAGAACCCTTTGCGATGGGATGATGGGTTGTGTTTAGATGAACCAATGTTAGTTCTACGGCTTTATCCATTTCCATTTATTACCCTCTTTGCAATATACCATTAACTTATTGGTGGTTATTGCTTTCTTACCTTCTGGCCATTCTGCCACTGTTATGTGATTGTCGTAATCTCTGTATGTATAGAGGAACACACCCGTGGCTGTGTCGAATATGCGACTTACAAGGTCGCCTTTGTCTGGTTTCTTGTACTGTTCTTTGTTCTTTTGTAGCCTTTCCGTGACTATTTCTTTAGCTTTCAATACATTATACCCTCTCGGAGAGAAAAAATATGGCGCGAAAAACCTTGCCTTAACCTGCCTTTTCGACGCGCTGGACCTTATACATCGGATACCACCCGTGCTGCGGCTTCACCTGCGAGGGCCATAATACCCATTCAACCTCGACTTTGCCGCCGTCGTGTCCTTTGACAATACCTAGCGTTTCTTGTGGTCGCTTAAAGAAGCGAACCATCTCGCCCTTCTTGTATTTCTCTGGTTTAAAGTCCATTATACCATTACCTTCTTTATCGTTGTAGTCTTCATTAGGGTCGGCTGTCCTTCTCTTGTAGGGTGTCTGAGCCATGTAACCCGAGTGTAGCATCCGATTGATTCAGTTACAACACCGAAATAATTAGTTTCCTTGATAATATCTGAGAAATATAACTGTCCCGATATAATATCTTCGGTGGGTTGTCGTTCTATAGTTACTAAGTCACCTTTATTCAATTTCATGCTTTGACTAATCCTCTCTCGGGGTACTCGGCCACTAACGGACCTTTCTTGTCATGTGGGTGGTTGAACCACAACACTTTCCACATCTTTATCTCATTCTCGCCAAGCTCATCGTATGTGTGTTCTGTTAGGCGAAGAACTATCCCCTTGAAATCAGTGATATGCTTCAGTCTTACTATGTCTCCCGTTTTCATTAGGTTAAATCTCCAATATAATAAATCTTTCTTTTAAGACCCCTCGGAGGCTCCTTAGAGGCTCACGGGTCTTACCCACCTCGTCATACCTCGGACGGGTCGCGTGGGCTGTTAGAGGTTGTCAGGGGTTCCTCTGGGTCTGTTCTGGTATCTGCCTCGGTCGGCAGGTACAGCAGCACGGCAGCATCGTACCATGCTTCGCTAGTGGTCGAAAACCATACTTTATACTGAGTTACGAACAACCCACCTTCGCCTGTTTCTCTGTCAAACTTCTCTTTGGTCCTTTGACCCTTGATTATCCCCGTTCCCCATTCTGGGCGATAACTGTGTTTCACCAATTTACCATAGTGGTAAAAGTCTTTATTCTTCACTTTGTTCCTCCATTAACAGTAAGTCTTGGCCGTCCATATACAACGCAGTATCAAAGATACGCAGGTCATCACAGTCAGGACCGTAGTTTGTATACCACCGGACCTTGACCCTATCTCTGATACCGTCCTTTGTAGGCCCGATACCGTTGACAGAACTAGGCTTCAATGCCTGCCCTCGTTCAGCACCATAAACCTTGAAAGCCTGCCTTGCACCATAATAATCACGGTCCACATGGGTGACTCGGCCTATGTCTTTGGTGATTGTGCTTCTAACCAATTGTCCAACTTCAAAGTCTGTTTTCATCATCTCATCCGTTAGTGGCGATTTCAAGTACCTTTTCGCTGGTCTTGAAGTAAGGTTGTGTAGCACCATAGTTGTCAGTCATCCACATACGACGGCACTTGCTCGGAATGGGCTTTGGAGCACACATATCGGTGAGCACGATGTGGCCGTCGAACTTGTTGTCGTTGACATACTTGCTCGGAGCGTCAAAGCAGGTTCCACCGCACATAACGCGCTCCCATTGTTTCTTCTCTCCCTTCTTCCAAGTGTATACGAGGTCTTCGTTTACTTCAGTATCAAAGGGGACAACCACGAACTCGGCGTACTTGGCCAGAGCCTCAAGCTCCGCAAAGAAGGCTTGAAGCATAGAATCTGAGACGCTGCCGGATTGGTCAACGCTGATAGCAACGCGAGCAACGCGGTCAGACCGCTTGCCAGCGTGAATGTAGGGGAAACGCTTGTTAATGCGCTTCACAGTCGAGCGACGAGCAGCTTTCTGGCTCGCCTTCACGAATGAGCGTAAAACCTTCTTCCAATCTACCTTTGTGGTGATTGAGTCCATGATGTTCTTCCGCATCTCGCTGGAAACAGAACCCCAACTGCTACTATTGGCTTCTTCAACAGCCTTCTTGACCATATCTTTCAGACGCTCCTCAGCGATTTGCTGGTTTGTAGCTGCGTCTTCGCCTTCTGCCTCGCCCCAACCACTGTGGTCATCCATTGGCTCGGCATCGCCCATGCTACCGGAGGAACCTTCGCCGTCCTCGCCCTCGTTATCATCGCTAGAACCTTCGCTATCGTCGTTCGACTCGTCCTTCTCCTCTTGGTCTTTCTTGAGCAGCTTGTAATAAACATCAGCCGAAAGGCCAGCTTCAAGCTCCGCAAATGGGCCGACACTAGGCACACAGGCCAGAGGCGGCAATTCATCAGCTATATGCGTGTTAATCGCGAGGTCGGTCGCGATGTTCCACAACTTGCTCAAGCCTTCTTCGGGCAATCGTGTAGTTACATGCCCGTAAATCAAGTGATAGAACTCATGCATGAGGATACCACGGACCCAGCGGAACGCATTGTCACGGTTTTCCCTGACCTTTCCGCACTCCTCGATCATTCTCTCCATGAAATCTGGGTTATAGACCATCTCATAACGCCCGTCTTCGGTCACGCGAACACCTGCCGTCGGAACGGAGGTTGAAGCTCGCTTATCGATGCGCCTTGAAAGGGCGGCGAAAAACGGCTCATCGTGAAGGAGGCGATGTGTGTGCATGTTGAGGTTGAAAGGGGCTTTTGCGGTTTTAGCAGTCATGTGGTTCCTCGAAACGCGGGTTCATTCCCGACTTACATATACATTATACAGGATTCTGGGGGCAAAGTCAAGCGGTTTCTGCGTCTTGACATTTATTTGACAACTCGGCTCCCTGCCCTCGATGTGGTAACCGTGGGCAGGGAGGCAAATTGAGCCCTAGCAGGCTCTTGGAGGGGCCTAGAAGTCGTTCCATAGTGTTCATCATGTCAGTAGTCATGCTAGTGCTCGGCGTGCTTCTATGACCCGTCAAGGGCCTGCTAGGGGTAAATTCTTTATTAATTAGATTCCAACTTGATAATCTGGACCTTCCGTCAGTTCCTTGAGGTTTTCCAGTTCCTTCTTTCTGGCGGATAGTCGGCGTTCAAGGCGTTCAATCAGTTCAGAGACTGGCTCCATAGAACCGGTGTGAAGGCAAGATAAGATAGTTTCAATCTCTCTTTCTGAGAGGCTCACCAAAAATCTAGTTTCAAACTCGCTCATGGCATCCTCGGCCCATTCGGGTAGTCGAAAGGGTCGATGGTTGCATCGGTCGGAAACCTAAGTACATCCGGCGTTATCGTCGGTGGACCCTCTCCCACTTCTGGTGTATCCATCGAGGGCACTGATTGTTCCCATTCATCGCAGAGAATCTCGGCGAGCGACATGTAGCAGTTTACAGCTTCGTTATAGGCGATGGCCATGTGGACAATCTTTGGGCCGAGCATTGAGAAGTACATTTCTGGACTTCCAGCAATTTCGTGCATTAGGCCCAGTAAACCTTCTTCAGTCTCGGCAAGTCGAACAAACTCAGTTTGAAACTGCTTTGATAGCTCCTGCGTCAGGCCGCCAATCTTATTATTAATCTCTTCAATCTTCATAGTTGTCTCCTAAGAAGCGACGGCTAAGAGAGTTGCAAAGTGCAGAACGACGAGTCCCGCCATAGCAATATCCGCATAGTCAATATCATGTTTTCGCATTGTGTAATTTTCTCCAAAAGAATGGTCAGGTGCCTGACCGTGGTGTTGTTAATAGTAAAGTTTGAAACTGTGGAATGGGTTGTGCAGGGGTCGAACCTGCGACCATCGGATTAAAAGTCCGGTGCTCTACCGACTGAGCTAACAACCCGTGGAAGGGTAGGTTTACCCTACAATCTCGATGATGAAGGATAGAACCGTGTTGCCAGTATCGGCAGTAGCTCCGTGGAGCGCGATAACGTTGGAGTTATCTGCGTTTGCGCCGATGTGGGCGAACAGTTTCATGGCTACCTCAGAAGGCAGGGTCACGAACCAGTTGGCGAGGTTCTGAATTTGCGAGGTTGAAAGCGGGGTTACCAGCATCTCACTGGCTTCCAGCTTCTCGACCAGCGCAAGGTGGTCATTGATACCAAAGTCTTTGGTCATCTCGACCTTACCGTGGTCGATAATATCTTCGATAGTGACGATTCGCTCATAGTTTTCAGCGAAGTCGCGGAAGGCTACAGCAGCCTCAAAACCAAGGAAACTGGTCGCGAGATTGTAGATTGAAGCAAGGTTTTGCTTCGGCTCCGCGAGAAGGCAGGCTCCATCGATACAATCGCTGTACCGCTTCCAAGAACGGCGGGACGGATAGACCTTATTAGGCTCGTAACCACCACTATCGGGCATGTGCTCAAGGTGAGTGTGGTTCTGATTGATGAAGTCCCAAACGACACCATCAACCTTGTCTTTCGCCCATGTCAACCAATCGCTGACCGTAGGCTCCACATCGAAGACCGTCCAACGGTCGAGTTCAGCGGGGTCCATCTCCCCAACTTGGTAGGAAGAAGCTCCGCTATGCTCGCCACCGTTGACAGCGGCAAAGATGCGGGTTTGTGGGTGAAGGTGCCACCCGTTCAGCTTGCGCGAGTCGGTAAGCTCGAAAATGCCTTGGCGAACCTCCATAGTCGCACGGTCCACTTCGTCGAGGAACAGCACCACACCGTTGTCACAGGCTTCTTTGAGCCAGTCGGGTGCGTTCCAGCGGGTAGACTCGCCATCGATGGACGGAAGGCCCATAAGGTCGCCTTCAGTCATCTGTGAGGCCCGACGCTCGACGACGGGCAAGTTGCGCTCTTGAGCGAACTGATAAACCACTTCGGACTTGCCGATTCCGTGGCGACCTCGGATGAGGACGGGGAAACCAGCGTCGATGACGTGGGAAACAACAGCGTTAAAGGTAGCAAAATCGATGGCCATGTGTGAATCTCCAGATTCGGGGGTTGTTTGAGTGCGGCGGGGTTGTTCCCCGACCTTACATATACATTATACAGTAAATTGAGGTAAAAGTAAAGGGTTTCTTTGTCAAGTAAATGTCAAGACGAAAAGGGTTGGTTGAAAGGGCAATTATCGCTTGCCTTTTTTGAGCCATCGTTCTTCGACGAAGGCTGGCTGAGTCTCTCCGAAGAAAAGCACGGAATAAACCTTGCTTCCACGCGCTGGGCTGGAAACTGGCTTCGCGTTGGCCTTGACAACCATGCCCAGCTTGCCCTTTCGGGAGGTTAAACCCTGCTTTCCGCGAGCAAAGGTCACAGAAGCGTGTGCAGTGGAGCGGAGCATCACATGAGAACCGGCGTTAAACTTAGGTTCTGCTTGAGCGCTCTCGATAACCCTGCTTGCAAACTTGTTTTCGACCATCTTGCGATAAGCCTTCTCAGAAGGGACGAATGAGTCGTCGTCGAGGGCCGTTCGCGCAAGATCCGCGAAGTAAGGGGGATTTGCGAGGTAGTACCCTGCTGCAATTTTCATTCTCTCCCTCATCTCGGAAGTGAAGCTAGAAGCCCAGTTATCGCGCTTTGCGATGGCTTCGTCGCTGTGGCGAGCCTCAACCTTCTCCAAAATCTCGGTTTGACGGGGAGAAAGCTCTCGACCCATCGAAAGTTGACCTTTGAGGCTGTTAATGAATTCCACCGCCCATGTATCATTAGCGGCCTGTGAGCGGATAACCAAGTTATCAAGACGGCTTTCCTGCTTCGGGTCAATCGACGCGGGGGCAGCGGCCATCTGCTCGGCCACTCGGCCCAAAGCTGACCTTTGACCGCGAGAAAGCGACTTTTTGCGAGTGAACTGTTCTTGCAGCGACTCGATGAAAGAGCGGGTTCCTCCGGTGCAACGAGCGTCTGCGAGGATTGAATCGAAAATTGGTTGGATGCGTTGAGCCATGTGTGTAGTATCTCCTGATTACCCATACATTATACTAAATATCTGGGTGGAAGTAAAGACAAAAGTTGTCAAGTGAATGTCAAGGGGCTATAGCCCCCTTTGTTAGCTGAGTTCCGTGGTGTAGTTGTCGAGGTTGAAGTCGTTATCGAAGTCTCCCCATGAATCCTTCATGGTGTAGAGTCTGAGGTCTTTATTCTTGAAGACCTCCTTCATTCCTAGCTTACCGGCGATTAGTTGGCCTTTAACCTTCTTGCCTCCGATGAAGTCTTTGGGACAATCAGCAAGGATAGCCGAACCCGAGGTTGGAACTACGATTTCCCACTCTGGGGAGTAGTTCAGACCGGTCATATTTTTTGGAAGGCGAGTTGTGGAACACCATTCCTCTCTGGAGATGTGGCGAATCTCTTTAACGGAGATAAAAGTAAGTATATCTGCGGCTTTCTCGGCCATGTGAATCGATCCCCAGTTAATCTTCTTGACCATCGCGACTATTTCGCCGTGATAGCTGTTATATTTAATCAAAGCTCCGGGTCCAACTCCATTTTCGACCAGTGCCTTCAGAAAGTTCTCGCGATATTCGACGTTCTTCGTGCGAAATTGCTCCTTGACTGTCTTCAGCGTGGTGCATTGTGCGCGAGAGTGACCTTGCGTACCGCAATATGAACAACTTCGGTTGTTCTTCGCGTTGGCGATCCGTGCCTTCTTCTCGTCGTAGTTGCGAACCACATAGTAGTCGTCGCCGTTGGCATCGCGGTACGCCTCAATTCTCTCGGCCCAAGCTGGACAACCCAGTTTGTTGTGTCCGGCTTCGCCGCAGTATGAACAATGAACTGTTCGCTTATATCCCATATTTTCCTCAGATTTAGTGTGTTGTGGGTGGGTGGTCGCGGTGTCTTCCTCGACCTTACATATACATTATACAGGAAATCCCGACGAAAGTAAAGGACTTTTGTGTCAAGGGAATGTCAAGAATAATATTCAAGTTTGAACCTCTGCTTTTCTAAGGAATTTTACACAGGTCGCGGTTGTTTTACCGGTTTTGAGCCAGAAAATCGGCTGCGTTCTGACTCCGCAGAGGCGCGTTACTGTGTTTGAAACTACCAAACCAACAGTTCCCGTCGAATCTTTCATACTGCTCTCAACAATATCGCCCTTCTGAAAAGTCACTAAATCCATTTTGTTCCTACTTCAAACTGCATTATGCCGCCGCAAGGGGGCGAATGTCCAGCGGTGTGACTTGGTTGGTGGACGCATCATGGAACCAGAAAACGGTGATTGTAGCCTTACTTGCGGCTTTAACCATGCCCTTGAGCATCTCTGAATTTCTGGATTCGACAAGTTGGCCAACCTCGTAAGCGAGGGAAGAAAGCGGGAAACATGCATCTGCCTCCGCTTTCAGTGCTGCCTTTGCTTTCAGCGCTGCGTTCAAGCTCTTGGCGGCCTTCGGCTTTGAAGCTGCCTTTTTACCTCTTGGAACCCACTTCTTCTTCGCGTAGGTCTTAACGGGGAGCGCGTGAAAACCAGCGTCGTTCGCCCTCTTTCCGGCGGTTCGCTTGGTCTTGTTCATCGCTGTGAGGAGCCGACCCGTGATTGCGGCCATGCCGCCGGTACGGTTGACGTTGGTCGTCTTGACCAAACCACGGCTTTTACCTGCGCTTTCCTGATATACCGCATACACGCGGATAGCATCTGTCCCGACGGTTCGCATCTCGCCCTTGGAAATCGAGGTTGAAACTCGCACATACGCGGATCCCTTCTTTACGCCCGTGAGGTCAAGACGGTAAACATCTTCCTTGCTTCGGGCTGTCTTGTCGAGGGAATATCCCGCTGAAACCAGCATTTTCGTGATGCGGGTGGCGAGTGTTTTCCGGTGTTGTTTGTTTTTGGGGTTGTATTTCGGCATGTGTAGTTCTCTCCTTAATTACCCTTACATTATACAGGAATCTGAGCCGGAAGTAAAGCTCTTAATTGTCAAGTGAATGTCAAGACGAATCATGTAGCTTCTTCCACCATTACCAAGTCTCGTATGTCGTATATCTGCTTTGTCCCTAGCTTTGGGCCAGTGAGCCAGATGAGCGTGGCCGTGCGGGTGACTTTGCCAGCACCGTAGCGCAGTGGTCTGGTTGAGGTCATTGTTACGGTTGCAATTGCACTTCTGTCGCCTTTATAGCAGACAACATCTCCTTTCTTGAACTTGTTCTCGTTTTGTTTAGGTTTAAGCTGCATTATTTAATTTCTCGCATTGGTACTTCGGCCAAAAGATATTGAGGCCACCACTTAAAACTAGGATGAAGCCGCGATATCGGCCTGCTCCGTCCTTTAAGTAAAGACCAACCTTCTCCGTTGTATTGTATTTCCCATCTTTGATGTCGGTATGGTCCTCCAAAACTACTAAATCACCTTTCTTCACTTACAACCTCCAACATTAAATCAGCTTCCATTGATGTGTTCGCTCGCCGATGCTGTAGCCAACGAACGAAAACACCGGAGGAACCCTCCTTAAAGCCAATTATCAAGCCAATCCCCATCGTGGGAATCTCTTTGTATTTTACTAAATCACCAGCCTTCATTCATCACCTCCAGTTGCAACCTGCCCACCCACACCTCAATATCGGGGTTCGTGAGGCTTCGACATTTCACGGAATACTTCCTATTATCCTGCGTCACCAGCCATAACGCTCCATCGTTGCCCCTTGTGCGTACCAAGTCACCGGTCTTCATTCAGCGCCTCCAGATAGCTAAACCACTCGTTCGTGGTCTTCCCATCGGCCCATAGAACCGTGTAGGAGGCCGTTGAGAGGCATCCAAAGCGTTCTGTGGGTGTGACTCTGGTTATCACGCCAGAGGCCGCGTAGCGGCTAGCAGCAGCATGAAACACAGGTCCACCGTCGAACCTTACTAAATCACCTACTTTCATTTAGAGCCTCCAAGTATTTCGTCCTTCCAACCCAAGGAATGGCGCACCGATGGCCGTTGGCGAGCAGATGTATCTGCCCTAGCCCAGCGGAAGTTGTGCGAATCCCAGTTACAAGGGCGATTGTGCCCCATTCTGGGTGTAGGTTCTTCAATTTTACTAAATCACCGATTTTCATTTATCACCTTGTAAACTACCTTATGCGCGTGCATCTTATATCCAGTTTTTAGGCTCTGGATGAAAACCGAGTTTGAATCTTCCTTCAGAACGAGCCAAACCGCAGGTTTGCCGTCGCCTTCATATGAGCCGTCTAAGCGCCTCTTTACCAAATCACCGACTTCCATTTAATACCTCCAAGTGTTCTTTCTCAACTCGGTACGAGAAGCCCAGCAGGCGAGCAACAACGCGACCTCTCTGGACTTCAATCTTTGTGACGAGGTGTGTCTCTCCGTTATGCTGAAACCAACCTTCATGCTTAATTTTCACTAAATCACCGACTTTCATTTTATCGCCTTTATATCCATAGTTAGAAACAATAAACTCTTGCCCTCAACGAATACACGACTATGGTGTTTACCACCTTCCCCGTAACCAGTGAATATCCCGATAACATCGTACCAATCTAAATCATTGAGCAAATGTACTTTTACCAAATCACCGACTTTCATTTACTTAGGAGCCTATACTTTGTTTCTAAATAGCGTCTTGAGGTTGTCACGGTGTGTCCACCGCCTAAAAAATCAGGTAGTTCCTTGACACTATAGAGCGCGATGACGTCTTCTTGCGGGCGTGGACCCCTGCGAAACTCTTGTACGACTGATATGAGGCCGCTCCTCATGCTCTGCACCATATCACCCTTTACAACCTCTCTATGAACCGTTACGGGGTCTACCCATCGGTCGTGAAGGCTGTGTGTCTCTGGGATACTCATGCTACAACCTCAATTTCATCGACGGGGAGCCAGCCAGACCAATCGTTATCGATTGCGTCGAGCATAATCCAGTCAACGCCTTTGGGGTTGGTGAATCTTACAGACTGTGGCAGTTTCCTGACTATGAAGCCTGACTTTCCTCGGTTATGGATGCGGTTCTTGGTGCGCTTGGTAGCGCTGCCGAGAGCCTTGAGTTGTATTGTGTCGCCGATTTTCATAGTTCTCTCCTGATTACCCATACATTATACAGGAAGTTGGTTTGGAAGTCAAGCAGTTTCTCTTGACTTTACACATTCTTGACACCTTTATTGTAGTCTTCGACAATCTTGGCCGCCAAGCTGAGTAATTGTGGATTGCCCTCGGTCAAAACCTCCAATAAGAGAGCCTTTTCTTTCATGTAAACCTTCGCAAAGCGAGGATCATCCTTGACAATGCTCATTGAGTTACTGATGAGGTCTGCCAGTTTGACCGACTGTGCATCGGGAGATGCTTTCGCTGTATGCTGGCGGTCTAACTCCTTTCTCGTCGCTCGGTTGCCGTCTTCTGGCTTGCTTACATCGGTTAAGTCATCGACCATAGCCGCGACCCGTGGGCCGAATTCACCTTCAATATCCTTGATTGCAACTGGAGTGTCCTCGACAACATCGTGGAGGAGAGCCGCAGCGTGGACCTCTGGGTCATCGACAACTTCCTTTACAAGCTCCATAACCTCAATTGGGTGTACGATGTATGGCTCACCCGAATACTTGCGAGTCTGGCCATTGTGGGCGTTCGATGCGAACTTTAGCGCTTTTTTAACCAAATCAGTCATGTTAATATCCCCCTTTTGTCTTAACAATGTATCACGGCAGCGGTGGGTTGTCAATGCGAATGGGCCTGTCTTTACAAATTCTTAACAAGCGTTTCTCCTTGTCTCGTTCTTAAAATCTTACATTCTGTTCTTGGAACCGTCATTTCCCAAGTTTCTGTCTTCTCGACTCTATACTTTTTATGATTATTCTTGTTCCTTCTCCACAATCCGAAAATCAAGAGTTTAACTGCAATACCTCTCTCCTCGATAACGAGTGCGTTGGCGAAGAAGTAGGCGTTGACATCATCACTGATGAAACATTCATACCTTACTAAGTCACCTTTCTCCGGTGCTCCGCTTCCCTTCACTTACCAACTCCAAATTTTGTTCATACATAAGCCAAGGTTTAAGGGAGTTTTTCGTCCATGCAATCCTGTGCCTGTTGCCTCCCCAATCGTCTCTGATATTGGCCTCGATAATCACGCCGATACCTAGACTTTCGGGATCTCCCTCGACTGTTCCCTGTTTTGCTTTTACTAAATCACCTTTCTTCAACTTATAATCTCCCATTCATCTGGATGAAACGCCTGAAATCACCCTTCTTCATTATATACCTTCAAAAATCTTGCGCTCATAACTTCTTCTTTCATCGCTTCCCCAAACCATCGGACTCTCCAGTAATTTGGGCCGATGGGACTAGCACATTTTGGTTCTGGGTTCATAAGGAACCCTAGGGGGCGTTCGCCTTCTCCGTATGTCCTAACTACAATATCACCGGCTCGCATTGATTACCTCGTACTTATCCGGCGGGAATGTATCAGGGTTGAAGTAGCATATCTCCCACTCAGGGTGCCAAAACTTATAACAATCATCAGCCATGCCAAGATAAAAAACAACCTGACCTGACTTGATAATCCTAACCAAATCACCGATTTTCAAGTTACAACCTCCAAATCCCTGCTTAGATACCTTGGTCTGCGGGTTTTTCCAGCATAAAGCAGTTGTACCCTCCAAAGTGCTTCGGGTGGCTTCATACGCATGTCAGAGGGGACTTTAAGTTTTGCTTCGATTAGTGCAAGTGTGCCTTCGGGGATGCCGATGGAAGCTCGCTTTATTCGTACCAAATCACCGGCTCGCATTGATAACCTCCAAGTGGTCTTCCTGAATTCGGTATTGTTTGCCCAGCAGGTAAGCCCAAGTTATCATACGATTCGACGGAACCGAGCGGCGAACCTCAACTTTCGTAACGAGGTGCACCTTGCCTTTATTCATGCCGTTATATGTAATCTTTACTAAATCACCGACTTTCATATTTCACCTTGTGCTTCATTTTGCGATTATAGCCTTTCTTGCTGTGGTATCCGGCGGAGCCACCATTCTTGTGGCGCTGGAGCATAGCAAAAGCCACCATGTTCCTAGTCTTTTGTGTTTTCTTCTTCATCATTGTCGTTGATTTCTTTGATTTCCAGCATTGGGCCGGGGCTTTCAGCCGCGACCTCTGCGAATGTCTTTTGTCCAGACAGCACCGCATGGATGGCATCTTCAATCTCTTTCTGGCTCATATTCGTGATGTCAAGCGTGTTTTGCATTTCAATATCCAAGTTCTTCATTTTCATCGGTTTCTCCTAGTTCCTCGCCGCGTGGTTCTGCGGTTCTTATCCCGCTCAAACATTTCGCCAAGAAGGACGAAGTTAATGAGCATCAAAAATGGGACACTAACAAACATTAGGGTTATAATCAGGGCTGCAAACATGTATCTCTCCTATTCATGTATACATTATACAACAAAAAGGGCTGGAAGTCCAGCCCTAAATTGTCAAGGGAATGTCAAGCCCTTATTTTGTAGTTAAAAGTTGCGGTTTCGGGATTCGAACCCTCTCCTAACAGGTCTGGGGCACACACCCCTTTCCTATCGGTTCCCTACCAAACTGCTGTGTGGCAGCGGGAAACCCGCATAAATGGTACGGAGAGCGGGAATCGAACCCGCATCACAACCCCACGGCGTACTACGCTCGACGTTGGTCAGGACCACCTGACGCGATAATAGGGCGCACACCCTTGTTATCACTGACCTCCTAATGCTGTGCGACAGGAGGAGTCTCCGTATAAATAGTTAGTAAGTAGCTGAGGCGGGACTCGAACCCGCAATCCTTAAAGGCGCAAGATTTTAAGTCTTGTGTGTATACCAGTTCCACCACTCAGCTATATTTGTGTTTTAATTTGTGTTTTGACTTGGTTCGGGCGGTTGGGCTAAGGGTCGCTGTCTTTACCGCGTCTCCCTCGTTAGCCAGCTTTCAACTGCCTTTCGGCTTCGGGCGGCGAGCACAGTCTCTTGAGTGAGACGGGCACAGCCCCCGATGTGTTCATTTCTGGCTTTGAACACTCTCCTATCTTTATTAGTTAGCTAGGCCCAACACCCTAAAGTCAATGTTTGTATCTATTCATGTAATGTTAATACCTCTATTCTCATAAATTCGGTCATACCTGCAATATCGTGCCAGTTACGCCACACTTCGTTCCATGCTTCTACATCATCTCCGTATTGTGCAGGGTCTTCCCCCCAATCTTCAATAAATTCCTTGGCAATCTCACGAAGGTGGGCTTCAGCCCCTTCAATCGTCCGATGGACGGATTGGTCGTCGCCGTGCTTGTGCTCGTAAGTCGCAAGGCAAACTGTGGTTTCTGGTGGTGTTGTCATTTTATTCTCCAAAAGCTATGGCTAGGTGCTTGCACTTCTCTCGATATTTAAATCCGGGGCAGGTGCATGTTAGGCCGCCGGTCGTTGTTTCTTTGCGAACTGTGTAAATGTTTCCTTTGGAACCCTCGACCTTGACCTCATCATAGATTGGTCGCGGTGGGTCGTATTTCATCCATTTAGACAAGTCTTCAAACTTCGCATCCAAAGGGACTTCTATCCATTTACTCCCAGCAATTGCAAATCGTTTTCCATTGGGCATCGTACTCATACAAGGGTTACAAGAAACCTCAATAGGGAAGTCAATCCACGGGTATCGCTCGATAGGGTCTAGTTCCAATTTAGCTCCACACTTACACTTTTGTAAAGGCCAAACGGGTTGTCATACCAGCCGCCGTCGTCTCCTTCGGTTGACTCTGGATAATCGTGGCATGCTTGGAGAAGCAGCCAGTCTTCGTCATCGTGGTCATCGTTGAGATGTCGCATAAAAGCTATAATATCCTCGTAGTCGTGTGAATACCATTTCACATCACTGGTGACAAGCAGCCTTCCGGCGTCATCTTCGTCCTTTTCCTCCGACGACTTGTAAACCTCGCGCTCCTCAAAATCCCATTCTTCAAGGAACTTCTTGGCTTTTTCCGAGAGGTTCTGAAAAACATACTCTTTCATCGCGATACCAACGTCACTTCTAACGCCCATAATCTACCTCCTACCCGCACAATGGGGATTGTGACCAGTTCGCATACTGCCAATCGCTGATAATGCGGCTTTTGCAAAGGGAATCGGTCCAGTTGTTCCAAGTTTCGCACCGTGCAGGCCAATCAGGTTCCCCGTCCTGTTCGTACCTCGCTTGTATGTGAGGGAAAACCTCGCTTTCAAACTGTTCACACGCCTGTGCCCAAGTCATTACGTTAGAAATATTAGCTGCCATGTTGTTAGTCCTCCTTCGACTTTATGTATACATTATACACTAGATCGAGGCTGAAGTCAATAGATTAATTGTCAAGTAAATGTTAAGAGAGATAAAACAGGTGCAAACGCCGGTGCCGCGTATCCTTGGTGCGGGACCACCACCCCAGCCAATCGTCAACTACTTTCGCGTAGACTATCATGAAGGCTTAACCTCCCAAATGATATAGGGGGCGTTCGTTTTTGGCATTGAACGCCTAAGTTTACAACATATAATAGGCTTTGCACCTGTTTTACCTCAAATCAAAGTTCAAAGTCAACGCTGACTATGCCCCTTTCTTCGCCATCCTTCGTCGCGGGGGGAGCGATCTGATGCAGAGGCTCCGGTGCTGGAAGCTGGGGTTGTACCCTCGCTTTCTGTTCTCTTTCCGTTACCTGTTCCTTGATCTTTTCGATTATCCAAGGTTGCATCTATATTACTCCCAGTTGTATCACTCCTATTGGTAACTAGTGGCGAGGGTCCAAAGGTGCCATCGTTATACTCCCAAATTAACATTACTTCTTGTCCTTAAACAGAACTTGCAGCTTCTCCTCTCTAACAATCGAGGAAGATCCTCGCTTTGGGCCAGTAGTCCAGCGAACAGTCCAACAATATGAAATTGGTGGACGGCTGGCGATGTAGCCGGTTGAAGTGTTAGAATCTTTGCTTTTTACAAAATTACCAATGTGCATAGATGCCTCTGTGTTTGTGGGACGATGCCCGATTTGTTCATACATTATACACGAGATGTGTATCAATGTCAAGAACTAAAATGTCAAGAAAATGTCAAGAGACGATTTTCCAGTTAAATGGTGGGCTCTCTCGGACTTGAACCGAGGGCAATTCGGGTATGAGCCGAGTGCTCTGACCAACTGAGCTAAAAGCCCCTTCTCGATTTGCTACTTATCCTCTTTAAAATCCAGTAAGTCCCAATCGTATAGGGCACCCCAAGCGGCTTGGTTCGGTTTCCAACCTTTGTTAATCAGGCGGCTATACTCGCACAGCACATCGCGCTTGAGTCCCCACGGTTTCGCATAGCGGATAACCATATCTCGCCATGTCTCTTTTCCTCTTCTCGTTGCTACTAACATATTTTCTAAGCTCCTTCTGCGTAGATGATTCCATGTCTTGTAAAATATTCTTCGGGATGGTCGTCGTAGACATATCCCCGTATCGCACTTTTGGTGCGGGTTTCTGGTGCTTTGTATGTGGCGGGGCGAAAGATTGCACCGTCTTTTCGGCGCACAAAGCCGAAGATTCTTGATGAGTGACTTGACCATCTATCATAGCTGTCAATCCATATCTTCCAGTACACACGCCCCTTCTCGTAACGCACCGTCAATCGTTCGTCGGTGACAGCCCAATCATTTTGTTCATCTTGGTCTTTCTGAATAAGACCGATGAAGCGCTGGAAATGCCAATTGATTTCTTCTTGTGGTCGCTGTTCCAATTTGATTAAAGACAATGTTCCCCCATTTGTCTATACATTATAACATCGGACGAGGCCGAAGTCAACAATTATTTTGTCAAGGAAATGTTAAGCGTCGGCGGGGTCGTTGGTCAACCACCACAAAAGTAGGTGCTCGAACTTGAGATCCGCGTGTTTTTCGGTCAACATTTCTTGAACCACGGCAATAATCTCCGTGGCCTCCCTCAATTCTTCGTCAGTCGTAACATAAGTTTGCAAAGTTGCTTCCCTCTTTTTGTCTGGTTTACTCACGGTTGGACAGTCCTCCCGCTTTCCTATACAATGTAACCCCTCCGAGCATATTCGTCAAGGGGGATTTACATCTTTTTGACATCTTTGCCTCAATTTTGAACTGTCATAAGTTCATCGTAGGCTTTTGCCTTGAGGTTGGCAAGTCGGCCTAATTCCTCGCTTCTTCGGAGAACCTTGAAAGCCAAGTTCTCAACTGAGTATTGGCCTGCGCCTTCAAGGCCGGCCTTCCGCATATTCCGTATTTTTGCTCTTAATCGGTCGATTGTATCGAGGACCGCATCGCCTTCTTCGTCTGCCATCATTTGCTCGATATGGTCGATTCTATCTATTATATCTTCTGCCTTCTTTTCTATATTCGCGTAGTCTATACTGACTGCTTCCGGTTTTGGCCTGACCAGCCAGTCATCATTCTGAATTGAATATATTCCAGTCGAAAGGTGAGGTTCGCGAGAATCTTGGAAATAGATTTCGACCTCATAGTTTTTCATATAAATATCGTGCCGGTTGTTCCAGTTTGTTTGTAAGTTTCTAAAAAATCCAACTACAAGCTCCTCATTCTCGTCAACCTGAGAGAAGTCTAAAACGATGTGGAGATCAACATCAGAATATATCGACCAATTGTAATTGGCCAAAGAGCCGGTTAAAGTTATATCTTCGACCTCTACGTCGAATGGTAAATCAATAAGAAAATCATTAGCGATCTTTAATAATGCTTTGCGAACCTCTGGAATTAACTTGTCATTCTCCCAGACTTCTGGTTCCAAAGTATCATTTACCTCAAACGAATTTAATGCTTGTTGGTCTACTGTCTCTCGCAAACCCTCAAAGCGAAGCCTATCCGTGCCGAGTCGCTTCATATTCCCACCTTTGGTGTATATATCATTTTTTCGTCTTTGCCGCTTATACCTTTTCTGGGCGGCAGACTTAAATGGAGTCGGTTCCCGCTTTTTTCTCTTACGTTTTCTCTTACGGGTTGCCTCGACTATCTTCTCGTAGTTTCTCCATTTTGTTTCAAAAGACATTGTGACTCCTACGCCATTTGTTGCTTAATGGCAGCCTCTAGTCCGCCCTCGGCAGGGTAATCAGCGGGGTCTAAACCCAAATCTTTAGCAGCAGAGAGTGTTTCTGGATCGATAGACGGTCCTAACTTCGCAAGTGCTTCGCGCAATCGGTTGATTACATGGAAAACTGTCCCTGATTGATATTCATCAGGGTAACTATCTTGCGTTTCTTGTTCACTTTCAAGCATTTGAATAGCGTCTTGAATATCGACCTCTGGGCCTCCTTCAAACTGTGCTACCTCGGTGACAGCCTCAAGCTCTTCCTTGATAATCTGTTTGAGTTGTGCTTTTGTTATTTTCATTTCACTCTCCTATGGCTTGTGTGTCGATGCTATGTTTTTCTTCCTCTGGGTCCGGCAATTGTCGTTGCTCTGGGGCCGATAGGGCGTTGTGAGCATGTAGCGTCTTTGCAAAAGCGTTCATCACCCCATTTCTAAGGTAATAGGAGAGAGTCCCCAATCCCTCGTCAGCGGCGATTTCGGCATGCATCTCCTGAAGTCGCCTTCTAATCTGGTCAATTCTAAGTCCAGCGTAGCCTTGTACAAGGACTACGGCTTTATCAGGAGTCCTCTCGTCTTCGACGGGCTGGGCATACATCGGGCCATGCTCGTCGTACTCAACTTCGCTTAGATTGTTGAGTTCTTCCTTGATGATTTGTTTAAGTTTTGCTTTTGTTATTTTCATCTCTTGTTCTCCATTAATGGCCCATCATAAGCGTCAGAGGCAGTATTGACCAAGATCCGCATCACTTCCTCTTCAACATCCATACTATCAAGTGTTTCCGAATCCATAAGGATTGAAACCGTTTCTGAGAATTTTTGTGGTTCTTCGATTGAGAGGTCGCCCAGATTGATTTTTTGCAACTTGGCTTTTTCTATGACAAGCTCGGCTTCATGTTCTACATCCGTGGAGGCTGCTTCGCCCATGACATTTTCAAGCTCTTCCTTGATAATCTGTTTAAGTTGTGTTTTTGTTATTTTCATTTCTTATTCCTCTTCTTCATCCGAATCAGCTATAAAATCTTTAAGTGCGCCTATTATTTCAATGGCGTGTTCTGCTGCGTCTGCTGCTTCCTCTGGGTTCAGATCCCAGCTATCGGATTCTTCTTCCATTACTTCTTCAAGCTCTTCCTTGATAATCTGTTTAAGTTTTGCTTTTGTTATTTTCATTCTTGGACACCCACGGGCGGGCTGTTGGTCAGCGGCTCATCAGGATCTAGTGGCTCACTATAATATGGTTGAATTTGAATATCTGCAATATTGTCGGCATCATTAAAAGCCATATCATAAATTCTATAATATTCAGACCTATCGGCGGAGGAGAATACCACTTCATAACCGTCCTTGTCTCCTTGGAAACTTCCCAGCCATAATCTAAAATCCGCTACATTCATTTTCTCAAGCCCGTGGGCCTCGGTCAACGAAGAAAGCTCTTCCTTGATAATTTGTTTGAGTTGTGCTTTTGTGATTTTCATTTATTGTACCTCTGACTTAAGTTCTTCTTTGATAACCTGTTTAAGTTGTGCTTTTGTTATTTTCATTGTAACCACCTCTCCTCACACAATAAATAGTCTAAAATTCTTCTTGTCGGCCATCAGACCAAGTAATAATTGTTTTGTTGTCAGGGTGTGGGTTGATATGGACTTTTTTAAATTCGGCAAGACTCTCGAAAATGGAGATTGAACCCTTCGGGAACGGAGTTAGCCAATGCAATACGACTTGCCCAGTAGCGTACTGGACACCCTCAATCACAACCCCTGTGCCAGAAACGCCACTTTCGTCTTGCTGGCGGCAGACAGTAAAGGTTTCAATTCCGCGTGGTGCAAGTTTCGTCGCTGGCTTGGGCTTTAGTTCTTCGGCGTTCGTGGAAACCTTTTCTTCCTCTTCGTCAATTGTTTCTTTTTCAGTCATTTGGGGTCTCCTCCAAGTTGTATCATAGTTTCCTTCCATTCTTTGACCGGGATGGCAACATCAAGCGCTTGGCTATTCAAAACGGAATATACTGGGAAATCGTTCCCGCCGGGAAACAACCTATCTCCAAAAAAAGAAATTGGGGCGGATGTATGTTTTTCCTTAATAAATGAGATTGCCTGTGATTTATCTCGGCCAGCCGGATAAATATCGACACTTATTTCCCCGCCGATAACACAATCCAACTCTGGAAACATGTACTTAATTCTGTCTCTGAGCACTTTTCTTTCTCCTTCTTCTTTATCCCAGTGGTAATAATCTTCTCTTTGCTCCTGTGTGCAGTTTCTACCAATTGTACTGAAGTTTACCATGCCGGAACGGGATTCTATGTGGTTGCCCGTTTTGGTGTGGTAACCTGCGTACTCAATCTTCTCTTCTAAAAAACTAATTAGTTTTTCGGGAACTATAAACTCCTTTTCATATACCAAAGAGCCGCTTTCCCAATACTGGTTACCCGAACATGTGAAAATCCCCTTTACCAAAAGCAAGATCCTCTTCGGCACCTGCTCCAGCACTTTGTTGTAGTCACTTCCGGTCACGAGATACACTCTGTTTTTCTTACAGAATGGTAGGAAGAATTCGGCAAAATCATCGGTCATTTTCTGGCGTGCAGGTGTAAGCGTGCCGTCAATGTCAAACATAAAAATTCGTTTCATAGGTTGTTCTCTATGCTTCGCCGACTGGGCCGTGGCTGGCGATTAGTTTCACCAACATCTCGTCTCGCGCCTCTTCCATGCCCCTCTTGGCAGCGATGTCAGAAGCCTTAATTTCATCCAGCATAAACCACAAAGCATCATTCTCATCTTTAGCTGCTTGCAATTCTTTAACAAGGTCTTTTATTATTTGTTTTAGTTGTTCGACTACATCATCCATCATTCTATCCTCGCTTCTATAAATAGTATAACCTATTCTAAATAGTATGTCAATCACAGTCCTAAGATAGTATCAAGGATATTAAAATTTAATTTCCAGATAGGAACCACAACCACAACGTCTTCAATAATACTGGGCATACCAACATATCCTTGGCCAACATCAAGAGCAACGAGAACTCCCACTAGGCGGCCACTGGTGTCGAAAACAGCGGAACCGGATGCGCCGGACCAGCCGTATGAGTGCATATATAAGTCGCCCCTAGGATGCAACCCAGCTATATAGCCTTCAATAGTAAGAAGACCAGAAAGATTTGGATAGCCCGAATATATCACGTCTTGGCCGATCTTTAGGTTTCTCTCTTTGAGTGGGCGCAGATTCATAGGCTTGACGCTTGTTATATCTGGTATTATTAATACCGCTAGGTCGGTAGACTCATCATAATAAACAAGTATTGCCTCCGTTTCTTCATCGCCTATAGCAATTCCTATGGTGTTCTCTACACCACCAATCACATGTGCGGCGGTCAAAACTATTGTTTTTCCCTTGTATTTAAAGACGGTGCCCGTGCCAAAGGCTACGCCCTGCGGCCTGACTGAGAAAACCTCAACCGTCGCATTTCTTGTATTACCCGCCAAGCGAGTCGTTGATCTAACAACTTGAACCTCAGTTGTTTCAAAGCCGCCAGAACATACATCAAAAGATGTACTCTGGCACGCAATCAACAAAAGAGATAGTATTCCCCCAAATAAGTATCTCATCGTATTTCCCCCTACTAGTAACTAGGGGGTTTTTTCGAAAAAGCCGCTAGGTAGTGCGGTTTTTACCATGTTCCTTCGTGAACTTGGTGAATATGGAACTTAACATCTGGGCGTTGTTTCGCGGCTGTATGCATGGACTGTATATTTTCACTGGAGTCATCATAAAACTCCACTTCTCTGAAGTTCTTATCTGACTCAAGCATATCTAAAACAATTTGTCCCTTGTCCTCGCCCTCCGCGCCGTGGATTATTAGTTCCTTCGCGCTTATTGGCCTTGGGTTTCCTTCATTATCTGTAAGAGTCTCTAGGTAATTCTGGATTAGTGGCACAGAATCCGCGCCTCTTGCTGTTAGTATCATGGCTTGCGAAGAGTTATCAGAGATACGCTGGCGAAGTAAGTTAGTAATGTTTACTACTTCTTGAGGATCTCGAACTTCTTTATTATAATCTCGGAAGTCCATTTCCACCTCGACTCTATCAACCGTGCCAGTTTCCCTTGCGGCATTCTGCTCTTCCTGAGAGTATAATCTTTTGACAAACTTGTCGGAGTTTCTGCCGGTCATTTCTTTTTCTGTCGTGCCTGCGATGTAAGCATCCGCGTAACCGCCCGTGAAAGCGATGGTCTCATCGAAATCAAAGATCGATAAGCGAGTCGCCTGACTCATCTCAACCTCGACCAAGTATTTCCGCCAGTTTTCAATTAGTAGTTTCATTTCTTTATTTAAAAGCCTGTTCGATGGAATTGATATATATCTTTCCTAAGCTATAATTAGTAGCTTCTTCTGGGTTGATCCATTCGTAGTCTTGATGTTCACTGCTAAGTTGAAGGTCACCTCCCCAATCTTGGATGACGAAGAACCTTGTATGACCCGTTAGAAGAAACCAGTTTGGCACATGCAGTGGTGTAAACCCAGTCTCTTCCTTTATTTCTCTGATCAGTGCTTCTTTTTCGTTCTCGCCTTTTTGAATATGCCCGCCGGGTAGATCCCATTCCCACGGTGAGTCTTCAGTAATATGACTCTGGATCCGCTTGAGTAACAGCACCTTCCCATCGTTAAACCCCTTCACGTCACCAATCATTATCGCTTTTGAAACTCGGCTCATATCTTCATCCTCCTGAAGATAACTATTCCACCTCTCCAGAAAAAGTCTCATTTGTCTAATCTTTTCAGTGTTCCCTTGACAACCTCTACGACTTTAACGCCCGGAACATACTTGCTAGAGTTGACCTCGGGAACAAGGATCTGAGTCACATAAGTCCCCGGTCGTAGCGCGTCGGAGTCGGGGTGGAATTTGATTCTGGCCTCGATGACTTGTTTACCCATTAGTGGATCAACATCTTCATGGCCGACAACAGTCACCCCTTCGATTGCTCGGATTCGATTTAATTTTTGCTCAATACCGCCGCCAACTTCTGAGTCCACCTGAATTTTCAGGTTGACTTGAAACAATCTGGTTTCAAACTCAGCTTCTTTAATCAGCGCCTTGCGAACTGCTTTGCGGATCGCTTCTCTAAGTTTATCTTCTTCAAGGGGCTCCGGCTCACCAAGCCTGCCTCGGATAGCATTTGGGTTAGGTGGGCGTGGGAGGTCTTGCTGACCGTCATAACCGTGTTGTTTTTGATAATCGCGATTGGACTGCATATCCCAGCGGTCATCCTCGTCGCGCTTTGCGGGCGTAGCGAGTATATTGTATGCATCATCGGCAACTTTCTTTCCTGCTTTAACAAGCAAGTCAGCGTTGATGTCAAGATACTTAACGAAAAGCATAATAGCTTTATAGTTTTCTTCTGTCACCGCAACTTCAATACTAACACTCATACCTAAGCCGATGTCAAAAGCTGTACCCTTGGCAGCCGAAGACATTGTTGCGTAGTATGCTGTAAACTCGTCCATCGGCATTTCGGGCATATTGTAGTCAGGAGGCTGATACTTAGGGTCCGCTGGTGGTGTGCGAAACAGGTCTTGTTGGTCTTGCGGGAACTGCAAAGTTAGTTGTTTTTCTGCTTCTTTGGCTGCTCTGCGGGCTATTCTCTTGAAAGCTGATCGAACGGCAGCGTTGACTGTTGTCTTTACTGCGCCAGTGGATAGCTTTTTAATAAACTGGCCCGCAATGTTCTCACCATTAGCATCAAACTTATCATAAGTTCCGATATACCGGAGAGGTGCTGCTTTGTTGTCGTAGGCCATATCATAAGTTTCTGAGTCTCCGCCGTTAAATATAATTGAGATACCATCATAAGGCTCGTCTTCATCGTAAATAACTTGCAGGTTTTTAAAGTTCGTAGCTGGTAAATCAACTTGTGCTTTCTGGTATGCTCCGGGTGGAAGATACTCTTCTTCGATAAGTTTAATTCTAAGTTGGGTACTAACTTTCTTCCAGTTTTCGTCGGTATCTACACCGTAATTGACTACATCATCTAAGTATGATTCTGCTTCGTCGATACCTTCTTCTTCACCTCTGGTCATATCTGCTGTCTCACGGTATGAGATAACAATCTCTTCGCCTGTTTCGTTTTCACCGAACTCCCATTCAGCGTTAGCTCCTTGATACAATCCTGCTGCGTCAAACGCTTCGTCGAGGAGCTTTTCAAACTCTCTTCTTGCTTGCCAGCTTTCTCCACCGCCGCCATAGTTATCCGGCACGGAAGACCTGCCGTTACCAGTTGCGCCCCACCATTCTGGGTCGAGGATAAAGCGCCATTCGGTAGAATAGCCAGCGTCAACATAGAACGGCATATCATCCCAGCCTTCATTTATGCTGATATAAGCATTACCATTACTGGTTGCGTCATGGTATTCATCTTGTATTCTTTCTACGCGGGCTTCGGCCTCGTTATATCTATCCACAGAACGGTCTTCAAAATAGTCCTCATGGTCAAACTGTACGTTGCCCCATACATCATAAGCATCTTCTTCCCACTCGGTACCTTTAAACATAGCTGTCAACTGGTCATCAACTTGTGTGTCCAGATGGTCGCCACCAACCAAGACCCATTCTCCGTCGTCATGGTTAAGTCTGCTTGCATCGATCTTGCCGTCTTCCCCCATCCACATATCTTGTTGCTTTTCTCTGGCCCATCGTGTGACTGTAGGAAGGAAGTCGGGAATGTCAATTCCGTAGACTCTTCGCTCGACAGTAGCAAACTCTTCTTCTGTGTCCTTATTAAATAACTTGCGAATACGAACACGGGCGACAGGTTCGATCCCCTCTATATCGGCGTCACTATCCGCGAATATTTCGTCGTGGTTTAGTTTACCTTTAATTTTTTCCCAATCTTCGCCTTTAATGAGGTAAGCAACCATACCATGGCCCTTGGACTCGTCGATAGCACAGTTAAAGTGCGAGGAACCCTCGGAATGACAAGAGCGAGTCATGCCGAAGTCGGACATACGGGCCACATCAATAGGGTGGCGGGTTAATATAACAACAGGTCTTTGATCCAAACTTTTAAAGTCGTTCATCCACGGCTTCAAGAAGTAGTCTTGCACATTCTTCATCTCGCGAAGGCTGTTCTGGTGTTTACTCCACCACTCTTGGTCGTCACCTGTTCCAAACTTTTGGACAACCTTGCCCAAAGACATTGATGTGCTTTGCATTACCGTCTCGCCTGCTCGTGGGCCTTTCGGGATAACCTTTTCGGTTTGCTTTTTCATGCCAAGGACAGGAAGCTCTAGCTCTATCTCGACCTCGCCACCGCCATCGGCTGCAAGCCGTGTTTGTTTCTGCGTTACCTTCCTAGTCGTAAAGACTGGTTCCCATCCCATCTCTGTAATTCGTTTAAACATGCGGGTTGCATAGGCTTGGATGCCTATGTCAAGTGGTATGGCCATGCGCATCGGGCCTGCATCACCTGATCGATCAAAGTCCGGTGCGTCTTTGAAGAGGCGCTTAAAAGAATACTTTGGGATGTGACGATTTGGTGTGCCGTCCCTTATATACTTCTTAACCCGCTCACGCGAGTGGGTAGTAAGTTCTTCGAGTTCCTCTTCTTTTCCCTCTTCAAGCACTCTCCGCTTGAACTTGGAAACCATTGTATGAAAGTCCATTTATATATTCTCCGCGTAGTAATTAGTTTGGGACAAAAAGAAAGGCACCCCCGATTTGAGAGTGCCTTAGAAAAAAATGGCGCGATAAGATTACCCTATCTGAATACGCCGATGAGGTGGTGTCTCGGGGGCGATCTTTGGAATTGAAACCGCGAGAACGCCATCGGCATAGTCTGCATTAATATTGTCAACATCGACATCTTTTGGGAGTGTCCAAGATCGCTTAAAGGCGCGTTGGAAGCTGTGTTTCTCATCGCCCTCCTCTTGGCGAAAAGAGACAGTCAGGCGACCGTCGTCGATATCGATGTTTAGCTCTTCCTTCCCTACACCGGGCGTTGCAAGCTCAATAAGATGCTTGTCCTCTAGGTTTTGAATGTTTGTTCGCGGGCCTGTAACACTCTGTACTGGCCGGGTCATGGGATCGAATGCATCAAAGATGCTCAGTAAATCGTCGAAGTTGTTAAACAGCGGCGAAAGGTTTGGGTTATATTTAATTAAAGACATTTATTTTCTCCTTGTAGACTGGGCTGTCCTGCCCATCGTATATAATATAAGCACTGAATCTATAGTGTCAAGCTTTTTTTACCAATCTGATTCTACTTTTTTGCATCCCCTTAATTCGCCAACAAGAAATGCCATATCTTCTAGCGTTGCGAAGGGAACTACTTCTTCCTCACATTCTTTTTGCTCAACTGATGAGCGCCCGAGAACAAAGCCCGAAAGAAACAGGCACGCGCACATCGTTATAACACCAACAACTTTCCAATTAGGTCTGATTAAGGTTTCACTTGTTTGGAACATTGTTCCTATCATAGTCGTCTTCTAACCGAACCACGTCGTCAAGCTCTGGTGTTGACACTTCTATTAATTCAACTGGTGGGTGATCTTTAGGGGAGCAGAATCGATGGATCGTACCGGGTGAGATATGGTAGACTGAACCCGGTGCCAACCTTTCCGTTACTATGTCTTTGCCCTGCCCTGTCTCTAACACCAGCGTCCCCTTTAGAACATATATGGTTTCTTCCTTGTATTCGTGATACTGACGTGATAGCTGGCAGCCTTCCTTAATATATAAAAATTTGCCCGCATACTTATCCGTATGAGCCCAGAGTTTTTCCCAACCCCACGGCTTATCAATATATGCTTTAGTTTCTTTCTGCACTATTCCTCCTCTGAAAAAGTTGTCATAAAGATTGGTGTTCCCTCGCCCACATATGCGCCGATAACATTAAATTGCATCCACTCCATAGCGTCTTCGTAATCCCAATCGTTGTCTCTCATAAATATCTTTATACATTTATCATAATCGTATATTGCAACAGGTGCGTTTGAAGCCTGATGTCCAAAACCAATAATAGCTTCGTCTAGGCCGTCTGCTAACATCGCATCTGGATTTACATCTGCAATATCCTCTTTTTTTAACTTTAAATCTAACATTCTATCTCCAAAAAATCTGAATTCCCATTATGGTAAAGGACAAAGTGACGCAAAGCATAGTCTTGGCTGTTAACATTGATTCATGGGCTAACCACCAAGTCAATATCGGGAAAGTTAAATATGACATTCCGAATCCAAGGAATCTCGGGCCCCACAGTTCATCCATCGCGGCGTACCCATATTTTGTACCGTGCCAGAAAAGCAACGTCGCTGGTATACCCCAAACTATTGCCGCCAAAAGCGGTTTGTCGGACCACCACTGCCAGATTATCTGCGAGTTGGTCCCAAACCACGCACAGAATTGACCACCGAACATGCACATGCATGCCAGTATCATATAATAATTATTGTCTACTATCGTAGAAAGCTTTTGGATCATACGCCCACCTCACATAATCAAATAGGTTTTTCTTTATAAAGTTGTGCCACAGTCTGAGGTCGAGTTTTATTCCCAATGAATATGCAAGTTTTCCTCCCTCTTCCCAAGCCATTACTTCCTCTCGTAACACATCTATTCTGCGTGCTATCGATTTATTATCAGGCTTTTTCCCATATGGGAACCTGTCTTCGTAATTTTCATCGGACCTCAATATCGCATGGCCCGCTTCATGGAGGATTGTATATAGTTGCAATCTCTTGCTCTGTCTCGTGCTAACAGATACGGCCCCACTGTCATCAAACCAATAAGCATTTGGCTCGTTATTATCAAAGATGACAGTAACATCTAAATCCTCCACTAAAAAAAACAAAACTGTATCTATGTCTTCCTGATATGAACACACTTATCATCCCTTGAGGAGCGACTTTGAGGTTAAGCCTAACTTTTCCCTGATAAAGTCTAAATCCCCGATCACAGTAACATCTATTCCTGTGTGGCCTCGGTCAATATACAACTTTGTAAAGTCCTGCCTGTGATCCAAATTCTCCGGCAACACCCCTTCCCCAAGCATTGTAGCTACTCTTTCGTCTTCTCGCATTGCTACAACATGCTGGGGGTTTACATAAAGCTCTCTCAGGCGATACTCACTATGTATTTTATATATCTCAGTTAATTTAATCACTTGTTCTCCTTTTTGGCCGAAGGGAAGAGACCGGGATTTGTTTCTTTCAAATCTTTCAGTTGCTGCTCTAAGTCCGGTGGGGGGAGATCAATTTTGGGATTTGGGTGGCTTCGGGTCGGTGTGGGAGCCTGTGTTGTTCCGTGGACTGGCGGGTCAACTGGCGCGTATTTTGTTTGTAAATACCCCCCCAAAATAGACATACAGTCACTCAGGCAAAGATCAACATTTGCCAGTTCGGCCCTAACATTTCCTATCTCGGTCAATACCAAATCGTAATTTTCCTCTTCCATGTACTGGATCACTTTATTAAAACCCAAGTTATGTTTACAAGACGCTTCGGCCTTCCTTAAAAACTTGTTGACTTCTTCTGGAATGTTATCGAAATCCACTGTGTAAGCTATACTAACTTTCATTTCTTCTCCTGAATTATTGCATGGCCCGTGGTGATTAAAATGCCTGCCGCCGAAGCTGCATTTTGCAAGGCGGCCTTTGTCACCAAGAGAGGGTCTATCACACCGGCCTCAAACATATCACACGATTCCCCCGTGACAAAATTAAAACCAATGTCCCCATCATTGTCCTCAACCAGACTCTTTACGATATCCGGGCTGGCGCCTGCATTGGCTGCCATCTGGCGCAGGGGGGCGGAGGCTGCATATATAACACTCTGTGCTCCGGCTTGTTGGTCGGGATGATTAAACACCGCTAAAACTTCTGGGTCTCCGAGGTCTAGGTTTTTGGCTGCTCTTACGAGGGCCGTGCCGCCACCGGGGACGATGCCCTCCTTCTGGGCTGCTTTTACGGCCTCCACCGCGTCTTCAATTCTGTGCTTTTTCTCTAGCATCTCCGCTTCCGTTGGGGCGCCAACCTTAATGAGGGCAATACCGGAGGCAAGGCGAATTATCCTTTCTTGAATCCTTTCGGCTTCATAAAGGTTTTCCGTCTCTTGTAGTTCTAATTTAAGATTCTCTATCGTCTTTTCAACAATTTCTGGGTCCGAGGCCCCTTCTACGAGAGTTGTGCCGGCTTTTGTAATTTCAATCTTCTTGCACGAACCCAGATTCTCTAGTTGGGTATTCTTTAATTTTAGATCACCGGACTTAGTGATGAACGAGGCACCGGTCGCGACACAGAGATCCTTTAAAATATTTCTTCGCTCTTCCCCGTACCTCGGGGCCTTTACTGCTGCAACCTTCATGGATCCTCGGGCTGAGTTCATGATCAACGCGGCGAGGGCTTGGCCCTCGACTTCGGAGGCGACTATGATCAGCGGGCGTCCCTCCCGGGCCACGAATTCTAAAATGTGTATGATGTCCTCGATCTTATCAATCTTATCATCGACAACCATTATAAACGGTTCTTCATAAATTACTGCGCGTCTTCTTTCAACATTAATGAAAGAAGGAGAAACATATCCCGAATCCAGTCGAAATCCCTCTTGTAAATCCAGAGTGGTCTGAAGAGACCTCGCCTCGGCCACCGAGATTGAACCGTCTTTGCCTACGCTATCAACAGCCCGGGCAATCAGTTTACCTATAACTTCGTCGTTATTCGCAGAAATGGTGGCGATATGTTCGATATCTTCTATATCCTGTATCGGGCGTGCCTGTTTATCTAACCCTTGGATCATGGCTTCCACAGCCTTATCAATGCCTCGCTTAACTTCAATAGGAGATGCGCCCCCGATGATGTATCGGCTCGCTGACCGTAGGATGGCTCTAGCAAGCACTGTGGCAGTTGTTGTGCCATCACCTGCGGTTGCGTTCGTTTCTCTGGATGCCTGCTTCAGAATCTGTACTCCAGCGTTCATGAACGGGTCGTCCAGTTCGACGAACTCGGCTACGGTTACACCGTCCTTAGTAATGATCGGCTTCTTCCCAGCCGACTGTAAGATAACATTACGACCTCTGGGGCCGAGTGTGGAAGCTACATTATCTGCTAATATATCCACGCCTTCCAGAATCTTCTCACGGAGGGAAGAGTCGGAGTCATATCTCTTTGTCAATACGCACCTCTTTGCTTATACTATATTATAACCACATTGAACGCAAATGTCAAGTGTTTATTTAAATTTCTTCTTCTTTCTCGCGCTCTTCAAGGCTAGTTACAATTTCCTTGCCTTGGTCGCGGGCGGTCCTGTTGGCCACCGAAGCCTCGCTTCGGTCATCAGCGCTGAAATAGCGTCCAATATTCTCGGAGAAATTCTTTGTATTTTCGAGTAAGTTCATTAAGTCCTCACCCAGCTTCTGGATATAGATCTCTACTAGCTGATCTATATTGCCTTGTGACATATCGAGTTCGCCGTAGGTTGTCGTACCTGCTATTGATTTAATCGCGAGCATCTTGCCGCCGGGTATGGAGAACTGTTTTCCTCCGGTGGAGCCGGCAGGGGCGCCTTCAAACAAAGCCTCTTCGTCGATTTGGCCCCATTTCTTCTCGTCTTCGTGAAACGCGCCGAAGTATGATTCTGTAACAACTTCTTCTTGCTCCCCTTTCTCTGCACTCGCCTCTTCAAAACCTTTGTTCCAAGCAAATTCTACTTGTTTAAGAAGCTCCCCTCTTGCCTTGGCGTCCAGCGACTTTGGTAAGTCTGGGTGGTTTTCCCAGTTCTGGTCTTGTAACCAGTCTGATAAAGGCGTGCCTGTCTGGAAGGATTCGTAGCCGGCTTCTTCGGCAGCATCAACCATAGAGACCTTTCTACCCATCTTCAACTTCGACTGATATTGTTTGCCTTTCTTGGCAGGGTCTGCGCCTGTTGATGTGTCTATGAAAAACTCACCTTCTGGTGATACATTTTTAAAGAACATCCCTAGTTTCTGGTTATAGCCGGTGACCTGCGAGAGGGTCTCTTTCATTTGCAACTTCCAAGCGCTGGAGTCCTCGAAATTTGTTATGTGCTGGTTTAATCTGCCCGCTACGGACCCAAACAGGTCGCCATTGCCAGTTTTCTGCATCAATTCAACAAAATTTTCTCTGCTAATTAAAAAATCCCAGAACTGTAATTTAGCGACGGCGTTATCCTCTGAGTCCTTGAGGGCGACTAGATACTTAATAGATGGAACGCCTGTACCGCCGCGGATGAATAGATAATCAATGAGGTTAGTAAAACTACCGTGAATAGGTGTAGCGGGACTAAGAAGCTTCAAACTTACATTCTCGTTATCGGCAGTAATAAAGTCTTCAATTGGGAGCGTTCCCCCAACTCTGTCGGCTTCTTGGCGGCCGCCTGTCAGCGCAGCCATAAAGCCTTCAAACACAAAACCAGCAGAAGATTCGTTAAAGTCATTAAGGGCCGCCTGCAAAGCCTCAATAATTTGCATCATATTAAGAATAGTGTTGACCTTGCCCCCGGGGGCCTTTCTCACAGCCTGAGCAGGATCTAAGAATGTGGACACATGAATTATTCTTGACTGCATGTCTCCGCCCTTTCTTGTTATAGAGGAGAAAACACGGTCAACTTCTTGTCGCGACTGGCTGGCTGGGTCGCCCCAAGCCTCACTTGGCATCAAACGCGGGATTGGGATACTCATACTGAATCGGCGCTCGCCTGACACCGGCGCCTGTTCTTCCGTAAGGAGTGCGCTTTCATCAAAGTTGTCCATAACTTCGGAGACAAGTTTCTCCAAGGTAGGTAAATTTAAGGTCTTTCTCTGGCCATAATAATTCTCAATAAGTCGACCCCAGTTCTTGTTCATATCAAAAGGCTCCCATTTTATATAATTAGTCTGCTTTTACTTCATTTAACAATTTTACAAGATCTAAGCCGGCACAGTCTATCTTTCTATTTGTAATGTTATAATGATTGACGAATCCTTCAAACTTACCCGAACTTACATCACTGTTTACTCCAGTGTCTAGCTCACCATTTTTCATTGGCGCTTCCAGTGGAATGTCACATGCGTTAGCCACCGCTTCCCAAAGTGCCTTTAGAGCCTCAATCTGAACTGGGTAGAAATCTAAATGTGTCTCAAGGGTAGTGCCATGAACCTTTGCGTCTGTGACAATGGGCCGGGGTCCAAAACGTGCAGCGTACCAATCCTGATACTTCAAATAATATGCATTGGATATCTCGACTCCGACGCTGTTACCATTAATTGTGTGGTTCCCGGCATGCCAACAGCCATGTTGCATGTCTGCCAACTGGTAGATTGTGCCATCGTTATCAATACAAAAATGCACACTAATCCCTCTCCGATTTAATACATCGGAGCAGGACTTTGAACTAAGACAGACATCCCAATGATTAACAAACATGGTAACATCTCTTGGCGATCTGCCAGAATAGTCCCAGTAAGTACCTTTATTCGATTTTAGGCCTCCGGTCTCATCCCATAAAATAACCTTATCCCATTTAATCGGAAAGAAATTGCCATTATAAACTATGTTCTCGCCGGCCGGTTGGTAATCATCAATGTTGGCCTCGCGGTGGGAAAAGACGCGGCGGAAGGTTGATGGACCAACCAAGCCGTCGGCCGTAATCCCAAGTTCTTTCTGGAATTTTATGACCTTCTGGTCTAGTTCCGGTCCGAAGTTGTTTGCTCCGAACCACGACGGCTCCCAGCCGTATTTCTTTGATGTATCTTCATTATAAGACATTTTCTATTCTCCTATACAATAATATCAGCAAATCCGTGTTCAACGGCCTCTTCTGCTGTTAGGTAAATGTTAACCTTCTTTTTGAGTAAAGAGCGTAGTTTTCTTTCTGTGAGGTTGGTCTCTTCACAGATGGCTTTAATATAAGACTCTTGAATAGCTTTAACCTCTTTCATCTCATTATCCAACTGGTGCATCGGGCCTACCGAACCTCCGATCACAGAGTGGATCATAACACGACAGTGCTTGCCCACCTTTCGCTTTCCTTTGGTGCCTGCCGCGAGAAGCAAAGTCCCAGCCGACATGACTTTGCCCAGACCGAGTGTCTCGATATCTATTTCGTCGCGGATGATCCGCATACAGTCATAAATAGCGAACATCTCATCAGCGTTGCCACCATTGGTGGAGATGATCATCTCGATAGGCTGAATCACTTCTTTAAAATCTGTTTCTGGGTTTTCGGGGTCGACGGGCTCTTCTGTCTTGGCATTGGAGCGCAGGTACCACAATCCGCTGACCGCATCTTTGCTCAATTCTTCATTGATATCACCAAAAACTGCCACTGTTCTTAATTCGGGCTCTGATGGCGGGGGCATCATAATATTAATCGGGGCGTCATCGCTCTTCTTTGGCTCTTCGGGCCCTTTTTCTTCTGTAAGTTTTTTAAACATTAAGACTCCACTTTGTTCTTCTTATATACTTTATCTAAAAAATCCATAGCGCTGCGCCAATCGACATAGCGCGGGTGGTTTCTATACTTTTCTGGGTATGCCGCAAGTAAGTTACTAACTGCTGCGTTCTTCCATGCATCAAAATTATGGTTATCTACTTTCTCTGTTAGCTTAATTGTATTTTCCGGCAGTTTTAGATCCTTCATTGTATTCAGTTTGATCTGCTGAATATAAGCCACCGACTCGGCAACCGATGCCAGCATCACCAAGGCGTTCTTTTCAACTTCTTTTATATATAAGCCGATTTGGCCAAGGTCATATAGACCGCTCAAGATACGGTGAACCATTAACCCGGCTACGAAGCCGCAGAAAATTGATGTAAAATCCAAATTAACCTCAGATTAAAATTTTGCTGTTCCAGCCAACTGGGCCCATCTAGCGTAAGTGGCGCCTTCATCGTTGTCGCGTCCGCGTTTCTTAATGAGACCTTCGCGAAGGGATTCAGTGACCGCGGTAGGCGGAGGCGGAGGCGGAGTCGGAGGCGGCTCCTCCGGCTTCGGTGGTGAGAATGTCACTCCCTCTCCGGTGTCGGACTTTTCCAGTTTGCGAATTCTCTTTTTCGCCGTCTTATACGCGTCTTTGATGGCCGCTCTGGCATCTTTGGCAGATATGTCTTTGCCGCCGGCGTACCCAAAATGAGTGGGATCGTGCCACGCCCTTCTTCTCGTGATGCCACTGCCATGGCGCTTTTGCGCAACATCAGCCTTAATTTGGGCGAGTGCTTGTTCGTAGGCCGATTTCGCCAAATGCTTAGTATCTCTCTTATGTCGGCCCAAACCTTTGGGGCCCATGCCTTCGCCACTGGCTAGAGCTTTCATATACTTGAAGTAATCGACCTCGGATTTTCCTTCCGGTGCGTCTCTCACAACCTTTGCGCCGGCGCCGGTGCCTCTCTCGATTGCGGCGGCTTTGCGGGCCCTCATTTTTGAGAATGGGCCCTTGAACTGAAACTTCTTTTCGCCGGCGGTTGTGGGGGGTGTGACTACGGGGGGTTCATCTCCGACTTCTCCGCCGGCGGTGACGGTGGGGTCGGTCTTTGGTGCTATCCACCCTCCCTCTGTTTTCGATATTTTGTCGACAATACCGTCGTACGCGGGATGGCCCGGCCTGATTGTCCCCGTTCGCTTCTGGTTACTGCGCTCTTTATAAGTGATCGAGCCGTCGGCGTTAACTGTGTAATCGCCCCAGCCCTCGCTGCCAGTGGCGCCTGCGGGGGGAGGGCTGGCTTCGTTCAAAACAGTGCGGGCCAGTTCTTCCCTTATCAGCCTGCTAAGTTGTCCTGTGGTTAGTGCCATTGCGGGATCCCTATTGTTATTTATTTTCCTCTTGCGAGTTTAGCTTGGATCTTCTCTGCCAAGCGCTCAACAAGCTTTTCTTCCCGGTTCATGTTAGACAATCTACTCACCACGCGGGAAAGAGTCTCTTTGACAACTGCGTCTTCGTCGATCACGGTAATCTCAGTTAAGTCTTCGGGCTCGTCTGCCGGAACGAAGTCCGGTGCGCCCTCGGCGCCGGGGGGACCTCCAAGGTCTGCCCCTTCAAGGTCACCTCCTTCAAGGTCACCTCCTTCAAGGTCACCTCCTTCCTGCTCTGCATCGATACTCAAACCTGTGAGTTCGGCTACGACTCCACCTAGAGCGTCGAAGAGGAGTTCGGCATCTTCTTCCGAAAGATTTATCATCGGGGTGCCAGCTTCAACTTCGGCGCCTTCTTCTTCGCCGCCTTCTAATTCAGGCCCTTCTAATTCAGGGACTTCATCCCCGGGGAATTCAGTGTCATCAGAGGCGCCTACGTCTAGATCGATCTCTTCGTCGGCTGCTTCTGTGATCTCTTCGTCGACAGCCTCTCCATACGTCTCGTTAATAAAATTGGAAGATAGGCCGGCGTTTAAGTTGGCCAACTTCATAAATTTCCTTACGGACTCTTCCTGTAAAAGTGTTTTTTTGCTCATGAAACTGCTTCTCCTTTGAATTTTAAAGCCTGTCTGATAATAAATAGTATCTCTAAGCCAAAAAAGCTCTTATAAATCTGGTTTTTGTTTTTCTAGAATATCAAAAATATCCTCGATCTCATTAGGGTCTAGTACTAGCCTGCCAGAAATGTCTTTTCCTATATTAATTAGGTCCCTATCTTCTTTGACGCTCTTTTTTGTTCTGTTTCCGATGTTTTTTGAAGTTTTTAGTTTATCAACAAAGTTCAGTATCTCTTCGTCCTGCATTAAGTAACCAGTCACGATACATCGAAAAAATTGTGCCTGTGAGATCCCGTCGTGTCGCAAACGTATCTTTAACTCGGCGTATCTCTTATCTGAGTCGTAAAAGACGACTTTTTTCTTCATTGTCCCATATTCTGGATTTTTCATCAGAAATTAAACTCGTCGTCTCGGGCGAGAGCCGGGTTTGGCGGAATTTTATAGGGTTCCCCCTTGAGTTCATCTCTGATTTTCTCTAGTTGCGTCGCGTAGTGAGCCTTGGTCCAGCCATCATTCCAATTGCTGGCCGCTTCTATCTTCCATTTGCGAATCTGGCTAATAATCTCATTTAAATTTGGTCCGTTCATTATATCCTCTTAATGTGTGTGGAACTTTCTACTTGCCCCGATGTTGTTTGTTGGATGAATCGTGAGCGGGCTTGGAGAGACGAAATGTCAGTGGCGCCAGAGTAAGAAATTCCACTCCTGAGACCAATCTCCAGTTCTTCTAGAACATCCGTGGCCGGCCCCTTGAGCGGAACTGTGTGGGAGATACCCTCAATGGAGGAAACGCGGTGGCGCCATTTCCACTGTGCCTCTTTACTAGCCATGCCTCTGTATACTTTTTTGCGGCCGTCTTTTGTATTAATTACCATTCCCGGGGTTTCGTCTGTGCCAGCCAATAGCGAACCGACCATTACAAAGTCTGCTCCTGCTGCTAATGCTTTCACAATATCTCCACTGGTCCTGATCCCTCCGTCGGCAATTAATGCGGCATCCCTGTCAGAACCGGCACAATCCATGACAGATTGCAAGGTCGGCATGCCATGGCCTGTTTGAATTCGAGTGGAACAAATAGACCCGCCGCCGATGCCGACCCGAATTGAGTCAGCACCCCAATCGGCCAAGTCATTGAAGGCTTGTAAGGTGGCCACATTACCAGCCATAATGTGCATCTCGGAGCCCAGAGCATGTCTTAACTTTTCCAGAGCTTCTTCCATTTTGCTGTGGTGTCCATGAGCGACGTCAATACACAGAAAACTAACTCCTGCGCGGGCTAAAGTAATAGCGCGTTCAACACAATCTTCCCCAATGCCAATGGCGGCGCCGACAGAATGACCCTTGCTAGTTACACCCATAACCATTTTGGCCTGCTCTGGAATAGTATTGTATCGGTGGAGAATCGCGGTGCCGCCGGATTGGCTCATAATCTTTGCCATGGCCTCACCCGTGATTGTATCCATGGGACTAGAAATAATCGGCAGATTGTAACTACCAACACCCCTCAGACGTTGCCTAATTTTAATATCATTTCGGCTCTGGACACTTGAGTACTGAGGTTCCAAAAGTACATCGTCAAAACTTAAACAAAGTTTCACGACTCTTCTCCGCGGTCAAGGTGTGCATGCAAAGCTTGGATAGCAGAGTCAGCCTCACCAAGCTTCTTAGCCCATTTCACCATGCCCTTTATGGCCCCGTCTTCATCAAAATCCCTATTTGGAGAATGCAACATGACATTAATATTAGTCAAAGCTTCCGATTGCTGCGCCATGAGATTTTCTAGCGTTGTCTCGTATAACACTCTGGCCAACTCATTGTGTAGTTGTTGTATATTTTCAAGTATATCTTGTGCTTCCTCGCCGGCGGCGATGGCAGCTACGATAGCTGGGTCTCTCATTATTCTTCTCCTCTTTCTCGCAGACGCTTTTCGAAATCTTCTAAAATCTCTCTGGCCTTTTGCCAGCACTCTGGGCAATACAGGCGCACTAGTTCCTTCTCCTCCCTGACCACCACACTCCATGCCTCGACCATCTCCTTATTTGTTTTATCGAATGGTTCCTCGCATGTCAAACAGTGGTCCGGCATTAGACCAAACAATGCTATCTTTTCTGCCACCTCTTCTTGGCCGGCTTGTTTTGATTGTTTTGCCGCGGCGCGGCGTTGTTTTCTATTCATTGGCTTTCCTATAATAATCCTAATTCTAACCTTGCGGCCCCTGACATGTGCTCTTCTCCCCAAATGGGATCCCACACTAATTTAACAGTCACTTCCTCAACACCATCAATCTGTAAAACTTTCTCCCTCACCTCTACTGGTATTTGTTGGGCGAAGGGGCAGTTTGCTGAAGTAAGTGTCATATTAATCTTAACATTTCTCTCGTCTTCAATTTCTATTAAATAAATTAAACCTAAATCATATACGTTTATGGGGATCTCTGGATCGTAGACTGTCTTTATGGCTTCCGCCACCAGATCGTCTGTTATCAAGCTCAATCTCCAGTAGATCCGAGAGACCCATCGCCACGGCCACTAATAGTAATAGGGTACCAATCGTAGAGGTTGTCATTGCTCGTCTCCATAAACCTTACAGGCACAACCGGTATAAGTACTGCCTGTGCAATCTTGGTACCAGCCTCTAGACGATGGCCGTATCCGGACATGTTGTGTAGGTTCACAAAAACCTCTCCATTATATCCAGAGTCTACGACGCATGCGCCAACTATCCAGTGCTTCTTTGCAGCGTTTCCACTGCGGTTCATAATCTGGAGCATATACCCGTGTGGGATTCCGAACTTGAGGCCGGTTGGCAAGATAAGACTTGCACCAGCCTCGAAATAGGTTCCGATCCCATTTTCAGGGTTGTAACACAAATCCAATCCAGCATCGGATGGATTTGCTCTTACAGGCTTATGCTTGCAGTGAGGCAGCGAGTGATATTCTAAAATCAACGGCCGCCTCTGGCAGCATCGGATAAAGAATTAAAGATATCTACAAACTGATTGATATCTGTGTCTTTTTTCATTAGCCGATAAGCTTTCACTGTTAGTGAAATCTCTTCCTTCGTGAGCCAGCCTTGTTCTTTGAAATCTTTCTTCAATTCACGCTTCTGCTCCGCGTAGGGTTCAATAGCATCCTCAATAGCCTTAAGGCTCCTGATATACTCAATCATTTTTTCCGCCTTTTCATCACGGACTTGTTCTACAATAGCGGTATCATTACCGAACATACTAACCTCCACAGTTATATTAAATTGTTAAATCTTTAAGTTGTTGTAAGCTTTGCATGCCGACGGCTCTACTCTTTTCAACACCGTTGTCAACAGCCACAAAGCACGGGATCCCTCGGACTCCGTATTGCTGGGCAAGCTCTCTATTTTGGTCTACATTGATCTTCATCAATTTTACCTCGGATGTATTTTGGAACTCGTCAAGGGTCTTGCCCATCGCCTTGCATGGTCCACACCAATCTGCATAAAAATCTAATAATACTTTTCCTTCATTTGGAATAGTCATACTCTCTCCTTTTCTATATATATTATAACACCCGCTGGTGTCTGTGTCAAGCTCTTTTCTTTAATTCTGCTTCATAAACTCTTTGTCTGAGTTCTGAAGACGACCACTCGTGGCCGCGGCTGTTATAAAACACCGGGAAACCTAAATCCTCGCCGGTAAAACTTTTACCTTCCCAATCAGCCCCCAGTATTCTGATATCTGGTCCGACTAGGAATAGCATGTCATACAACTCTGCTTCTGTGGTGTAAGTTCTTATCTCATCCACATATTTTATTCCTCGCAAGACCATCACTCTCTCGTCGACAGTTTGTACTGGTCGATTTTTATGGGGGCGGTCGATGCTGGGGTCGGCTTGAACCGCCACGATTAAATGGCCGCACTGCTTCTTGGCTTCCTCTAACATTAGAACATGGCCGGCGTGTAGGAGATCAAAACTCCCACATGTAAACCCTATTTTACATGGCATTCTACTCATTAATTATTCTCCCTTGAGATAACCGTAGACAAATAGGGCCGTCAAGACGGCAAATACCATTGTACAAAAATCACCCATATATCACCTCATATATATTCATTATAACACACTTGAATTAACTATGCAAGCGCTTTCCATGTTTTAAACGCTCGTCCCCTAGTAGAGAAACCCCACTCCATATTATATTGTGGGCGAATAAGATATGGTTTATTCAATTGTATATTGTCTCCACCTCGCACATCTACTCCCCAACACCGGATCCGGATATTAGAAGAATTAGAATCTGTGGCCTCAACAATCAAATAGTCTTTGCCGTTCTTCGTCTTCTTCGGTACAATCTTTCTTGGCACCAACCAAACAACTTGCAAGGCTGGGTCATACTCGGAGATGGGAGGAATGGCCATAGCATTTAGTTTCTCCATGACATCCTCCTTCACAACTCGATGAATCGGGAACTGCCCAGTTAAATCAACGAGAGACTGAATCTTTTCCTCCTCGGAGAAATCTCCCTCTGGGGCGTACAACTCGATGTTCTCTTCAAGATTCTTAATCTTTCGTGGCCGGTCAACTGCAACAGCAGACCAGAAATGTTTCATCCCCGTGAAACGGTTATCCATAAGTGATGCCAGAGTTCCTGATCGGATCAGAACATCAAGAGACTTCTTATTAAGCTTGGAATAGCGCATCTCTTCATTAAATAGGAAGTCTTCAACTTTCTCGAATGGCCGGCCGATGAAAATCTGGTCAATTGCTACATCGCCTAAGCCTTTGATAGAAGTTAGAGGCTGGATAAGTCTCTTCCCGTCATCACTGATCTCCCAGACACGACCAGAAGTATTAATATTCAGCGGCTCGATCTCAAAGCCAAACTGTTTGGCGATTCCGATTGCTTTCTCTTTGCGGGTCTCTGGTTCCTTATCTAAGAACGCTGCCATCCAGCACTCGGGATAATAGGTTAGAAGCCAAGCACACTGGAAAGAAATCATGGAGTAGGATATGGCGTGTGACTTGTTAAAACCATAGCCGGAGAAATATTCAAAAGTATCCCAGAGGCGCTCGGCGGATACTGTACTCATTTCCTTTTCAATACAGCCCTGAATGAACTTGCTGTGAAGAACCTTCTTCACTTTGGCTGTTTTGCCGGTGCCTTTCTTCGTCAGAACCTTGCGCAGCATATTCCCCTCATCCAAAGACAAGTCCTTGCCCAGCTTGTGGGCAAGCTCAGCGATTTGCTCTTGAAAAATTAGGAAACCACTAGTCTCTTCAGTCACCTCACGATGAATGTCGTTGATATACTTCACCATGTACGGATCGTGGCGGGTCTTGACAAATTGCTTATCAACATTAGCCGACAGAGGACCGGGACGGAAGATAGAGGTAATAGCCGAGATATCAATAAGATTCGTTGGCTGAACCTGCTTACATAGGTTTTGTGCTCCGGTTTCAGTAAACTGGAATACACCAGCCCACTTCCCCTTTTGGAACACGCTTTTATAGACCTTCTGGTCATTAAAGTTAATGACATCTGGATGGAGCTTACTATTATAATAGCTCTGAACATCACTGAAAGATGGGTCTTGAACACCCTCGTACCTCTTGAGAATATGGCGCACCGCGCCCTCAATCATGCGTAGAGTGGAGAGCCCCAGAAGGTCAAACTTAATGAAGCCCATAGGCTCCAAATGTCTGACGTTTTGCCCCTCTGACCAAGGTGTCTGTCGAACATCCTTGGAAGAGATGAGAGGCATGTGGTGGTCTAAGTTTTCCGCGATTACCACGCCACCAGCGTGACGGGAGCAAGAACGGACTTGACCATATAAGGCATCAACATGAGTTGCGACATTCGGGTATTTGGCCAAGAAAGCGCGGAGAGTTGTCGAAAACTCCTTTACTTCCTCAAATGTTGGCACATATACACCAGCCTTAATTCCATGTTTCTGTTTAGCTGCGACAGTAGCTTCAAACATCATCTTTCCAGTAACGGCGTTAACCTCTTGGAAAGGGATATCATAGTGCTTAGAAATATCTTTAATAAGCGATTTCAACTGGAGTGTATTCCAGTTAGAGATTGGGGCGACAACATCGTTGCCCCATTTGTCAACCAGAAGTTCCTTCAGTTCCATAGGCTCGGCTACATCATAATCAATATCTGGATAGTCCGTAGCGTCGGCACGAAGGAATCGTGCGAACTGGAGTCCATATTTGAGAGGATCAACCTGTGTAATATCTAGCGCGTATGCGACCAGTGAGCCGGCTGCTGATCCTCGGCCGGGGCCAGAAAGCATAACTTCGTTGGTGATTGTTGCGATTTCGTTCATCGTCAAGAAATATTTAGAGAACCCTCGGTCTGCAATAACGGTGAGTTCCATTTCCAAACGATCCGTGTATTCATCGTTCTCGTGCAAATTCTTGGACCGCAGCCCCTCAAAGCAGAACTTGCGGAGTGCTGAGTCGGCCGTCTCACCCACTGGGATAACAAAGTCCGGCAAACGAACTGTGTTGTCGGGCAGGAAGGATTCAATCCGGTCGTGCGCGATAAAGTGTGTAGTTGTAAGAGAGTTGTAAACCAGTGTATCGTCATATTCTATGCCACATAGCTCAGAGTACTTCTTATAGGACTCCCACATCTGGTCGCCGTTCTTCGGATATAGCTCATAACCGATTTCGTCAACATCGACAGGTAGTTCCCCATCGCCGCCCCAAGAGGGCCGGCCTTTGCCAAGCCAACCAAGGCGCTTATAAAGCTCTCGGTCGCGCCAAGCATCGGGGTTAGGATAGTGTGAATCAGCGGTCGAAATCATTTCAACCCCATACTCCTCGCACACCTGTATAATATACTTGTTAAGTTCGTGCTGCTCGGGAATGTTGTTCCACTGGAGTTCACCATACCAGCGGTCGCCGAAGATAGACTGCATTCGTTCAGTAGTGGCCCTCATGGCGTCGAGAACGGCCTCTGAGCCTTCCTCCCGGTTCTCCCAGTAGCAACCAGCGTAAACACCCCCAAGACACGCTGAGGACGCAATAATACCCTCGTTGTATTTCTCCAAGAGGTCGAAGTCCAGTCGCGGGTAGCGATAGAAATTCTCTGGCTGGTATGACTCGGAGATCAGCTTAAACAGGTTGTTCAAACCCGTCTGGTTCTGTACTAGCAAAACCAAGTGGCGCCGGCGGTTAAGGATGCTACGAGCGGCCTTTTTGGATGCCCCCTCATCTTCAACAGTCGCGCCGGAAGTCTCATCCTTCTTGGCGGCTCGCGCAGCCTTTTTGTCCTGCATGATCGTTTCATAATCATCGCGCCACTCTGATATAGACGGCACGAAATAAGCTTCACAGCCAAAAATCGGCTTGAAGTCCTTACCCTCTGCCTGCATCTTCTTGGCGTGTAAAACCTGCCATGCTAGGCCGTTCATATTACCGTGGTCCGTAAGAGCCAACGCGTCCATACCATTCTCATAGGCATAGTTCATGTGCTCCTGCGGGTACCCCAAGGCATCAAAAATAGAGCCTGCTACGCTATGTGCATGCAAACCCACAAATGGAATTTCTTCTTTACTCACTATCTTCCCCCACTGGATTAAATTCTCGATAGGATATAATTAGTTTCCCCGGATGTCTCATCTCGGATTTTTCGGAAGATGCCAAGAATTGACAATAATTCTCCCAATCATCGATCTGATGGAACCAAGGAAGCTCTAACCCTTCATTACTATATAATATAACATGTTCAAACACTTTGTCAAGCGTAAAGTTGTCTTGATAGTATTCTTTTTCATTTTCAAGTTCTTCCCCCCACAATAAGCTCTTATCAACCTCTCTGAACGTGTCGACCGCTTGATTCATTTGTTCTATATTAAAGGTAAAACCTAACATATCACCTGTTGCAAAGGATTTGTCATCAAATGTCAACGCAAAGTTAGAATCAGTTGATATCTCTCGGCGAACGGGCCTTAAAATTTTCGGAGGATAGACGCCATGGCAGAAAGACACATAAAAACGATTTGGGGCGAACCATTTACTCAGGTTGGCGCTTATATTATACGCAGTTTGGGCGCCGTGGAGAATGGTCCACGAAATGCAGTGACTCTTGTTCGCATGTTTTGCGGGGCATGGAACATAAAAAATAGGAATTGGCTTCCTGCTCTGCGACGGGTATTTATTCATCCGGCCGATCCATACTGGGTCTTGAACGTAATCCCCCAGCCTGTGCCTTATCAGCGGAGTGGTATCATCGTTGGCCACTATCCATATCGTTTCGCTACCTGCGTAAGCACATTCTAATACCGCCCTCTCAATCGCATAAAAGTTAGGTGCGAGCGGCATCAGGCAGTCATGCCAATCCATACAAAAATCCATGGGTTTTGTTACGATGGGGATAATGCCTGCTAAATGGAAACTCAAATTACCTCACATAATTTACTTAAATATCCTTTGGGTCTTGAGCCTCGGGCGAGAAGTTCTTCAACCGTATCATAACGAAACTCAAAACGTTCGTCTGGTTCGTAATAACGGACTACATCTCGCAAGACTTGACGCTCTGCTGGCTCAACCTTGATGGCGTAATACTTATAGTGATCTGGGCGGTTTACGTCTCTTCCATTCCTTGCGCCCCTAATTCCCGCTTCTTTCATCATTTTCTTAATTTTAAATTTGGCCATCGTGTCAGAAAAATCAAAATCCCGCAACTGCTCATCGGTTAAATAAGAAACTGCTGCCAAATCTTTTAATTTTTTATTGTCAGATCTCTCGGTGGGATAAAAATATATCTCTTTTACGAAATCGTCATCATCTTCCAAATAAGTATGATCATGACGACATCCACTACGCACATTGACCCAATCAATAACGCGGTTCTTCTCTCTCTTTTCTTTCGTAACTCTCGTAAGTCCCGCAATCCCTTCATCTTCATAAATCACCAATTTGTTAAAATTAAATTTAATTACTCTGGAGTTCGCCGAAACTGAAAGCTGGTTCTCGGTTACTCGAAGAGTGTTCTCGGGATTGTTTATCGGCATTAAACCGGATAACCCCAAAAGAAATACAAGCCTCTCCCAAACTTGCCTAGGCGTACAGGTCTGAGCACACGAAAATCCCAACGGGCCTAGGCACTCGCTGGGAAACTTATCAAATCTATCAAATCGAAGCGGTGGTCGCAAACTGGAATAAATCACTGGAACGTTATAAGAGAAAGAGTGCAATAATGCTCGGAGGTCTCCCCCGATCACGATCTCGTCCTTTTCAAAAACTAGCTCCTTCTTCCGGCTCATAACGTCATTAATAAACATCCCGTCGCGTTGTTGGCAATGTGAGCCAGAATAGAAGGCCCTATATAACCAGTTTTGTATCTAAGCCATCCCACAAAGAAGCTAAATGGTAGCAAACCGATAATGTGAAGTGGCTCCATGTGAACCGCTGCGAACAGCAGGGAAATTAAGATCCAAGTCCAATATGGAGACAATTTCCACTCAAAGAGTTTCCAAAGGGCGCCGCGGAAGATGGCCTCTTCTGCTGGTGGTACCAGAAAAACGATTATCATAAAAAATATGATCTGGAGCGGGCCTATTCCTTGCGAAAAGAAGTCGGACACAATTTGTAGCTCTTCTGGCTTGAGACTTGGGATAAGTTCCGTTAACCACGAAACGACCCAAGAGGGGATAAGACCGATGGACAGTCCACCCAACAATGCTGTTAGATATGGGCGTTTCATCCTCGTCCTTGTCCTCGATACCTCTTTCGATACCCCTTTGGGACCGTCCCGTTGGACCCCAAGGCCTTATATTTTGAATTCTTTCCGCGGCCGATTTTGGTTTTCTTTGCATGCGGGGTGGGGGCCCAGCCATGGCCTTTAACTTTCGCCATTACAAGCTCCTCCTAAGACGCTGAACTTCATCGTAAAGAATTCTATTTTCTTCCTTTAAAATTCGGGTCTCCAGTTCACCTGATTCTTTCAGGCTGAGCAGATCATCACAACCACCAACAAATTCATCACCAAGATAAACTGCTGGCACTGTGTTCTGGCCTGTTTCTTTTTTGATTACGTTATGCACATCGGGCTGGTCGGTGATATTAATCAAGTGTAAACTTGTCTTCAATTCACTCAACACAAAATCTCGGGCACGGTCGCAAAATGGACACCCATCCTTGATATACATTTTGAACACTGGTTTTTCTAATAGCATTTACTATCTCCTTATAAAAAATATTTAATTACGACTGCTGCTGCCATCGCTGAGAGGCATATGCCTAACATAAGCTTTTTGACATAAGCAACCGCGGTCAGAGCCAATATCTCATTTTTGGCTTTTTGTTTCACTTGGGCCCCTTTTGCAATTCGAGGAAGGTTCCGGAACCGTCAAAATTGGGCGCCACAATCGACGCCATTACATGTCCCCTCTCAACAAGATAAAATATTTTTTTTCTTATTTCAATCTCGCGAATAATGTGGGAAGGTACCACAATTACATCTCCGTACACATAATCCTCCAGTGGATCTTTTTTTACAGAAACGGCCTTATATGGCTTTTCGGCAGGCTTGTAACTCTCCGGCAGGGTAATAAGACTTTTCTCAATTTCCTCTTCTTTCTCGTCGAAAGAAAGCTCAACTTGAATCCAATTGTTTTTAGGTTCTAATACCATAATAAAATAACTCCTTATCTAAAATATAACACTAACTTGCTGAGAAGTCAAGTTATTTATCAAATTTCGCATGCACCACCTGCACAAGCTAACTCTCCTTGCAGGTTTGTATCATCTTGGGCCTCAACAATGTTAATTAAATTAATCTCTGTTAAACTCTTCATCATACACTTATATGTTAATTCGTCACAATCTTCAAACGGTGCCTGCACATATGTGTGTTCCGCATGGGGCAAAACTGAAAGCCCGTTGTAACTCTCTCTGTTGTTCCACATCCAGTCACCGACCACATCCCACTCGTCTTCTTTAATAGTAATGGTTGCGCTCACGTTGTGGGTATTTTGCCCCTTCCAATGGCCAGTACGCACCCACTCCGTGCTGACCCTCTTGACTCTTTCAAGAAGTTCGATAGCGCTTTCAGAACGCGTGATGGCGCCGGTTGGGGCCTTCTGCGGGGCCGAGATAACAGCCGTGTCGTGGGGGCGAAAATATTCATCTTCGACTAGCTCTGGGTGATTCTCTTGGAGGTATTGGTAAATGGCTTCGTTCTTTCCCACGCGAATTCGGCGGATATAGTGATCACTGTGCCAAGCGTGAATGCCAGATGAAGTGCCGAGCGTCAAAGATGTGGTGCCGGCGGGCTTAACACAGGTCGTCCGGGCGGCGGCATTGATCCCCAACAACTCCGATACCCTTTTATTTTCCTCTTTGACTACTTTTGCGCCCGCCTTCATGTCCAATTTGAGCACTTCTCCAGAAGCAATCCCCGTCATAGAAACTCCGATTAGTGCATCCTTTTCAGTTGTTCTTTGCCATATTGGGCGTAGGTAATGGAAATCAGTGTAGGAGGCCTGTAGGGTGCCGATAAAAGAAGCGGCCCGGACTCTGGCTTCATATTCTTCCTGCGTGGCCACACTTGAGACGTTGACTTCTGTTAAATTACAAAATTGAAACGGTCGTAATGCGATTTCACAACAAGGGTTGGTGCCCCAATCTTTATCAAAAGTAAAATAAAAGCCGGGCTCGCCTGAACCACTCGCCTTCACACGCTCCCAGAGATCCATAAAAAAGTCTTTGGTGACCCTGTGTCGAACAAGGGCCACAGAGTTGTTGGCTCTCCCGCGTTGTGGGTTTTTCTCCCACCAATTTGCTGTTTTCGATGAAAGCATTTCACCATCATCGGCGGAGAAAAGGGAGATGAGCGCTGCTCGGCGGATGCCGCCAGCTAGGACAGCATCGGCAATATGACAAACCATGTCATGAACTTCAATGGGCTTGAGTTTGTCTCCATTTTCCTTTGCTTCAAGCATGCCCTCTAACTTAACTAAACACTCTTTTAATGGTTGTGGTCCGGGTGCTTTCCCACCGGATGTCACGAGGCGTGCACCTTTGGGCCGGATATCGGAGAAATCGAAACGCAGTTTTGATGTGCCGCGGAAATAGGAAGTCACAAGCGCCTTGACCGCATCTGCCCACCCCTCGATGGAATCCCCAACGAGATACCGGTATGTTCTCTTCCCGCTAGGCTTTAAAATTTCTGGTAAGTTTTCCACATGATGGCATTGTACTGAGTAGCCGACGCCCGTACCTCCGAGCAGGAGAAACATAACTTCTCCAAAAGCGCGAATATCGTCGATTGGTAAATACGCACAGTTGAATATGCGGTTGGGTGCAACCTCAATGGGCTTGCCACCAAACTGCATAGATCGCATAGAGGGGAGGACCTTTTTGTCATAGACAAATTTATAAGCTTCCTCAATTTCACCTTTTAGGTCTGGAAATTTTTTAATATGCATGGATTTGTTGCGGTCGACCAATTCTTCGTAACTTTCGCGGCGGTGGCTACCTTTTAAATACCGTGCATATTTCATATGAACCGTGATGTCTGACAAAATGCTAGATGCGATTTCCATTATGTACTTTCTCCTTTTTTGCTATTCTTTTGTTTTTGTCTAAATTTCTTATATTTTTCTTTCAATATTTCTCCCTGATCTTTCGATGACAAAAGTGCCTGCTCTTCCCCAGTGGGCGATAAAACTTCGATGCTGACATTGGCTGTTTGCATGTTGATGGGGAATATGAGGCCGTCAGGACCGTTTCTGTTCTTAGCGACAAAAAGTCTTCCTGTGTTTGATTGTTTATCTTCTACTGTTCTCGAAAGTGAAAAAATGAAATCGGCCACGAAGCACTTGTTAAAAGCTTCTGAAATGGATTCCATTGTGATAACTTCTGCATTGAGTCCTGACCGGTTGGTTTGAGAGGCTGTCCAGCAGGAGCAATTAAATTCTTGCGCCAGTCCTCGCATCTCTTCATAAATAGATTCCAACTCATGTCTTTTCTCGTTTTTTCCAGAAATTGGCCGTAATAAATCACCGTAATCGATAATAACCATATCTGGTATAATATCTCGCATTCTGAGTTTTTCTAGGTGTGTTCGCAAAGACCGGGTGGAGGCCGACTTGGTTGGATATTCCTTAACGATAAGGGTTCCTTCCATATCTTGAACCTGCTCATAAATTTCTTCTTTGAAAGAATGCAGGTGGCTCAAGGGAATCTTAGTGATACACGAGTCATATCGACTCGCCGTAACTGTGTCGGCTAACTCCAAAGTATAATGCACTACAGTCTTGCCCAACTTGATAGCTTGGGCCCCTAAATGAACCAAAGCCATTGACTTGCCTGCACCCGTAGGTGCAATAACAACTCCAAGCTCCCCTTTACCAAGACCACCTCGGCAGAGATCATCGACCTGCTGCCAACCTGTAGTAATTGGGTTTCGAGCCTTAATCTCGAATCGTTTCTCGAAATCCTTCAAATAGTCATAACCGAAATCTGAAGGATCACCCATTTTAATCGCGTCATTGATAACTTTGGCAATTTCGTCAAAAGACGACTTCTCAAGCAAGGGAACCGACTTAATCATCGCCTCCTTCAACTTTTGTTTGCGGCAGAAATCAAGCGCAATGTTCTTTGTATACTCTGAACCGTTTACTTGTGTATCGTGGATGCGAGCAAAGTAATTGCGAAGCTGCTGTTGTGTGGCCACATTCTCATCTTCAATGTCGGCTCGGATAATTGAGATCATCGTTTTGTATGTGGGGTGAACCTCATACTTTTTCCGATATTCAAAAATTTTCTGTACGAATACACGCAGGTAACGTAATTCCAAAAAACCAATGTCCAAGACTTCCGAGATCTGGTCCGCGAACGGCCGATCTTGTAATATCATTTGACATAGTGATTCTTGAAAGTCCTTACCATATTTACTAAAGCTAGGCTTATCTTTGTTCACTAATCCCCCGTAGATATATAATATATCCTATTTTACTGTCGCTGTCAAGCAACTAGTTTGTTTTTCTCGACCACTCCGCGGAGCATCGCCATAAGCTCGGACCAATCATAAGAACCGAAGCCATGGTCGACTGATGCGCATTTTAATTCCGTTGCGTTCAATTCGAACTCGAAATTATCAAGAGCGTAATTGATCTTTTTGCGGCCTTGCACCGAAATGCTTGGTGGGGTGAGATTCATAACTTTGTAGTTTGTCTCTACCCTATCCCAATCTTCTACAATTCTCTCGAAAAACTTAAGTTTTCCCTCGGCATTGGCGCAATGATCGTAAACTTCATTAAGTGTATGCATCTCATCGTCTATAAGGAAAGACAGACGCTTGGCGATAGTTGGCAGGCCGGCGCCTTTGATTCCTGCGAGGTTGTCGGACTTATCGCCGGCAATAGCCCGGGCAAGGACAAAATTTTCCGGCGAGATTCCGTATTCTTCAATAACGGTATTTTTCGTCCATGCCTTCTTCTGGATGGGGCGATACAACACCGTTTCTCCGTCTAGTAGCTGGAGGAAGTCCTTATCTGATGAGATAATCACCTTCTGCCAACCTTTATATTTAGGCGAGCCTGAAATCATAGAAATGATGTCGTCTGCCTCTACCCTGTCTAACATAAGCTGGATGATTGGCATTTCGTTGAGCATTTCCATAAGGATACGCTGTTGCCAGACCATATTCTCCTTTTCGGATTGCTCTGACATACCCTCAACTTTATAGTTTTTACGCAGGGGTTTGCGGCCCTGCTTATACTCTTTAACTGTTTGGCGGCGCTTTTGCGAACCACCCGCGCCATCCCAGCAAATAATAACTTGGTCTGGCTTTGTCTCTCTCATCAGTTTTTTAACTGAATTAAGAAAACCAACAGCCCCTCCAATTGGGTTGCCGTTGGTCGATATCATCGGATTAACAATGTAATTCCGAATAAACATATTTAATGCGTCAATTACTACTACGCGTTTCATAAAAATCCCCCTGATCTTCTATAATATAGCATGATCAGAGGGATTTGTCAAGAACAAAATTATTTTAATGTCGATGAGGGCGTTTTCGCGGCTTTGTATGTACCACATGCTTGCGAGGCTGGCTGTGGCGAACGACGACCTTCGGCGCAGGTTTCTTCACAACCACATGATGCGTATGGCCACAATTGTGGTTATGGACATGCGCTGGTGCGACGTGGTGATGGGCATGGTGTGTATGATGCGTGTGAACACATCCCGTTAAAAGACCCAAACATAATAAAAGACTCATTTTATTTCCTCCAATATTTTATTAGACGGAGGATAATGAGATTTATTCATCTTCTCCATCAATATCGTAAAACTCTTTTGCGTCCGCTTCTTTCTTCTCAAACTTGAGAATGACTTCTTCTTCCATAATCTGCAAAATTCTATTTCGGAATTTTTCGTCCTCAAGCTTTTTCATCCAAGTAGCCGTTTGGAACTTTTCTCCGGAGCCATCTTCGTGGACGAGCGTAAACCATGCGCCGGCGTTAGTAATATGTTTGGAACTCTTAATTGCTTCCAACCACGATTCTTCATCTTGAATCTTCACATCCTCACCAGCCCACATAATCTTAAAAGTACACTCTCGGGCATCCGAGCCAAACCGAGACTTCTTAATCTTTGCCTTGACCTCTGTACCGATACGGAAGCCTTTATCATCATAGATGAAGCTCGCTTTTCCTCGACGGGCTGTTAACCAGATCCGAAGAGAGTAAGCATAGATTGCAGCCTTTCCACCGGGGGTGAAATAGGGCTCCAAACGAGCTTCTGCAATATTACTTGTGATGTTGGTCTTCAACTGATTTAGAATAAGCAAGGTTGATTGCGCGTTGGCAATCGGAACCACAAGCTTAGCAAAACCCTTTGATAGAATACGAGGTTTAACAGCCATGCTGGAAAGAGGGTTGAAATCACCCTCGATATCCGTAATGGCTGGTGTCATAGCGAGAGAATCCCAAATGAATAACATTCGATTTTCATTGCCCGCCAAAAGCTCTTCAATGGTCTCCAAAACGAATTCGACCGACTGTGCTTGGATATAGAGTAAGTTTTCCACATCACAGCCGGCTCCTGACAAAAAGCTAGGGTCTACAGCAGATTCAGAATCGAAGTAAACAACGTCAATCCCCATCTTCTGGGCATTGCCTGCTATCTGAGCCGCCATATATGACTTACCTGAAGCTGAAAGTCCAGCAATTTCGCTGATTTTGCCAATTGGAATACCAGCATATTTGCCTCGACAAACGATGGAGTTTAGCCAGCGTGAACCAGTTGGGATCCACTCTTTGACCTCGGTGGGGTTTGACCCGCCTAAGTCATGAGCTACGGTGATACCCGCTTTCTTATTAATAATCTTTCGCATGTCTGCGATAGAAAGCTTTCCTGCTTTCTGTTTCTTTGTTTTAGCCATGTTACGCATCCAGTGTCAGTGTACCGTTTTCAGTACGAACCGAAGCGGTCCAACCAATAAAAGCATCTGGGTGATCTTTAAGGTCGCTGGCCTTCACATCGAAGTCGAGTGTAAAGGTAGTAAAGCCTCGCTTATGATCATACTTCTCTGTTGAATAATCAAGCCAATCGTAATTCCAGTGTTCTGTCGCAATAACTTCGGCAACGAAATTGGTGAAGTCTTCACTGCCCCGCTCATATTCGTCGAGCAGGCCTTCATCGCGCATTTCATCTAAAATATCGTTACCGGTCTCATATAGTGGGCCTTCGGCGACTGCCTCCGCCAAGGTCTGGGCAATCCCGGTATCAACAACTGCCTCATCTAAATAATCGTCGGTGTAGTGATGTACATCGACTCCCTCTTCCCAAGTAAGATTTACGTTGGTACTGTCATCAAGCTGCAAAGCTTGAATCCTCTTATAAAAACTCATTTTCCCTCCAAATTAAAAAAGTTAGGACATCTGTAAACCCATGCCCTCCTGCGGTTGGGGGATTAGTCCTCTTTTCTATCAGAAGGCTCTGGGGTCACTACCACTTCTTCGACAGTCTCGTCGTCAGTAGTAATAACCTTTTCAGCAGTGACTTCAGTATTCTTGGTCTCTGCATTGTCGCGAGTAATCGACTCGTCGACAACCTTCACGGCCAGCTTGTCATTCTCTGCAATTTCGGTTTCCGCACTGTTAGAATTAAGATTTCCAACAAAGTAGAACAGGGCTGCGAATGCAGCGCCGATAATGCCGATGAGAGCGGCCTTTTTTGAGTTATTCATGTTTTCAAACATATCAATTTTTTCCTTTTTGTTTAAATAAAGGCATCTATAACCCCATGCCTTCCTGCGGGTCGTGTTAATCAGGTACCAGTCGTGGTGCCAGTTCCAGTACCGGTACTAGTAGTTCCGGTGCCAGTGCTGGTAGTCCCAGTGCTGGTAGTCCCAGTGGTCGTGGTTCCTGTCTCGGTACTAGACGTAGCAGTACTAGTTCCAGTGGTGGTCGTGGATGTGCATTCAGTAGCGGTGTCGCTAGTGTCCTCACAAGCCTCCTCGCCACAACCTGTCAATAAGAAGGCTGCTCCGATGAGTGCTGCACCAAAGATCACACCAAAAACGCGATCACGATTAATAAAACTAAACATATTCATTTTCTCCTATTATGCATTCATTAGTTCGTTGAAGGCCGAATCAACCGAAGTTGTCGAGCCCTTGCTGTCGTATTTGACAACATCCTCCGAGCCTTCATCTTCGCCGGCTAGCCATTCGTCTAGCATAACTTGAATCTCCTCGGGGGTTTTGCGGGTAAACAGACCATCAAAGTCTGGAATACTCTCAAGAAGCTCCGCGCACTTCTCGGGACCTCCGACGGCTTCATCACACAGCGGTGAAGTACGACGACGGGGGGTTAAGGTAGTCTGCGGGAATTGTGCTCCTGCTGGCTTACCATATTTGAGGACAAGATCAGTACCTGCTTCAGTATCGGTAATATCACCATATTCAGGATTGAGCACAAGGTTCAAAAGTTCCTGATAGGCCATCTTTCCGAAGCCCCAGATGCGAACGCCTTTGTCTTCCTCTCCGCGAACCAATACAGGTGCGAAGAAACGTTGACGGGCCATGAGATCCTTAGCCATCTTGATAGAGTCATCGGTCTTTTCGTTGAAAAGCTGACGAACAAAATCATTCAGAGGATCCTCAATACCGAAGTTGCGCTTCGGGCTGAGAAAGCCGGGGTTCTTACCCAAGTTGTAGTGAAACCAATACTCTTTGAAGGGGTCGCCATCAGCGGTTGGAACGATACGAATTGTTTGTTCGCCGTCTTCCGGTCGCCAGAAAGCAGAATCCTTCTCGCCTCGGTTTTTAAGCGCTTCCAATTTGGAGCGCATTTTATTTAGATCAATAGCCATTTTTTATTTTCCTTTTTGTTGTGGTTAGAGTTAGAACAGCAAATTTCCTGTTCTACTAGTTTTGGATGTTTGGACTATACGCTAAAACATAGCCATAGTCCGTCTTGTAATCAGAGGGGAATATCCCAAAAGAAACATTTACATCGTCATCTTGAGATTTTTCCTTCATCTGGTTTCTGATCATCTTGTGAAGATCACTGCTCGTTTGAAGCTTCCCCTTACTGATACTATAAATATAACCCTTTTCTCGTACCGTGTCAAGGGGAAAAAACAACTTTTCTTCATTTTTCTCGATATCAAAGATTCCAACTGTACAAATTTTCTTTGTAGAATCTTTGCTCGGAGAGGCAAGGGAGCCCATTATTGGCTTTGTGTTTTTGTAGACATTAACCATATGTAAGGTTGACACCAGCAACTTATTTAACTTATCATAATATCCCATTATTGGAACTTCGCCAAGAATATTCTCTAAATTTGTGTTCGCGACCAGATAGAGAGTTTTTATTGCTCCGGAGCGAGCATATTGCTGCAACACATTATAAGATACCTTCTCGTGGCGTCGTTTTGTCTCGTCCAGCATAAACACATCTGGTCTTATATAAAGTACACTTAATTCACATTTGTCCTTTATTTGTTCCATAATCCTCAGACACATAGCCGAAATGTGTCCTGATCCGCCGATCACCAGAAGCGCTTGTCCAGACATGTCTCCAAAAAAAACTTTTAAAGAAGGAGTGCTGGTCTCATATTCTTCTGGACTTTCTTGCCTCTTTATATTGTATGTCTTTTTTTCGACCTCGGCATCTCCATATTGATCAATAAAGTCAAAATCACTCTCGGGCCCGGTGTCGATTTGAAAGATTTTATATTGTGGGTATCGGCCGAAGCCTTCGGCTATTGCACAGCCGGCGTTACCTAATCCTATTATATTCACCCTTACCTCTTGCTGAAAAACCTGAGAAGCTCTTCGCGGATAACTTTCTCGACGCGTTCTTTCTGTTCGTTTTCTGCCGCGCCTTTTCGTTTGCGCATCTTTTCCAACTCGGAAGCCGGGGTTGTGTGGGTCTCTTTCTTGGACTTGGGGGCCGGCCCTTTCTCTTTGGTTGTTGATACCTCAAGGTTCTCGCATTTGCCCGATTCGATGTTGAAACTGTAGCCGGATGCGCACTTGGGGTCCGTCGTCGCTGCACCCGGGTCTTCTTCTCTGGGGGGGAACTGATCGCCGACTTGCGCCGCCTTGGGATCCGGTGGTACAATCTCCGCGCATGCGCCCGTCTCGTCTTCTATTGTTCCTTCGGGGCATACAGGATCTGTCATCATCCCCACCACCTTGGCGCCTCCCCATAAAAGGCCGATGCCGGTGCCGCCTATAAGCAGCCATTTCAGCCATGAGGTGCCCTTGGGTTTGGTACTTGCAATACCATCGACATAGACATTGATGTTCAAACCGGCATCGGCCTGTTCGGCGGCGCCGGGGGAGACGTTTGGACCTTTGCGCCATGCGCCAACGTCGTCGATATCTAAAGAAGGCCTATTTTTCAGCATATGGTCCATGGCTTCAGGTCCAATATCCGATATGCCCTGCATCCTTTCATATTCTATCGCCCAATCAATTAGCTCGTCGTCCATGGCATCCGCCAGCACTCTGAGTGTATCCTCGTTGAGGGTTCCTGATTCGGCCAGTTCTCCGAGCTGTTTGCTCATACCTCTCCGGGCCCGTTCCAGTTCCAGACGGGCTCTTTGGCCTTGTGCGCCTTTCCAGTAGTGCGCGACGATGTTTCCCTCTTTGTCGTAACGCATCGTGGCTCTGCCCGAGTGCACGGCTTCACGGTCGAGATCTCTGGCCAGATCGGCAGCTTCCTCTGCTTCGATGCGAGCTTCCTCTGCTCTCAAATCCTCAAGCTCGGCGCTATCCCGGTCTTTCCGCGTCTTCGCTGCTGCGGCGTCGGCCTTCTTGCGAGCCTTCGCGGCAGCAGAGCGGCGTCTCATTTTTTGGAATTGAGTCCACCACGATGCTTTACCCTCCAATAGGGGGTTTGTCTCTGTGTTGGGCCGGGAATACCCCCACCTTTCCATGAGAAGATTGTTAACTTCGTTATTTTTCCAATTTTTAATTTTCACTACAGCTTTTCTCCTGTGGGCGTCAAAATGGGTCTACAGTAAATAGTTCCCTAAAGTTGTTCTACTGGGACACAATTGCCATTCTCATCTTTTATTTTCCCTTCGGGACAAGAGGCTTCCAGAGCCGGAAGTTCTTCGGCCGGGGTTTCTCGCGGTTGGTTCAAGTAGTTTACTATAGAGTCCCATGCGGCGGTATCTTTGTCTGGGCCGGGTGGGAAATACTCGGATTTCGCGGGTGACACATATTCATGTTTCTCCCAATCGTAGGTCATTTCCAAGGCCTCTGGGTTTTGGCCGGTATGACAACTAGGACAATTCGGATCGATGGTGTACACGTTTTCTTTCGGTGGTGGTATACGCTGGAGGGTTTCCATGTCATATGTCTCTCCCTTGGATTCGTCTGGCGCTGGGCCAAACCGGCCACAGTCTAAACTTTCGTAAGAAACACCCGTAGCCGACATGTCGCCGGGTGATTTATAATGGCACACATATCTTGCTGCCTTGTCGTACATTTTCTTGTTGCAGCCCTCCTCTGCGCCCGCGGATGACCCGGGGGTGTCGCGTATGCCACAGACCTGCTGTAAAATCGCAGGGCCCCAGTCAATGGCCTCGGCCTTGAAGACGATACCCGGTGCCTTGGTTGAGAGTTGTGCAATTTTTAGTGCGGCCTGAGCTTTGCCAAGCTTGTGGGCGGCCTGCGCTGCCCGGGCTGCGAGGCCAACGGGACCAGTGAGCAGTATGCCGGCGAGTGATACATAATCAATCGGGTTTTGGGGGTCAAAGAGGACGTGTGACCACTTGGCCCTAAGATAATCGTCGGCATCTTCAAAGTTATCAAATTCTCCCTGTGTCAGGAAAAACAGCGTCTCGGTATTTCCTTCGGCGGCATCTATACGGTCGCGCAGGAGATCGCGGTCTTCTTTTGAGTGCATATAATTCCACTCAGGGGCGTTATCGGCGAGGTACTGCACCATTTTTTGGCCGTCGGGGCCGAGCAGGGCGCGCATGCCTTCGCCGGGAGTGTCAGTTTGGTATTCACCTGTTCCTAAAAAGAAATCGTCGACGCGGGAAGAGCCTCCGCCGACCTCATTCAGAACTTCCGCCTCATACCCGCGCCAATTTTCCATTATCACTTTCATATTGCTCATGCTTTGAGACTCTCCTGTCTCTATAATTAGATTCGTAAATCCTTTAATCCCGCAAAATCTTTACCGGCTTTTACATTAACCATAAACTCTCCTAAAGCCGTATCGGAGAAGATTTTCTTAATCTCTGGTAGAATATAACGCTCTTTGTCCACAATGTCAAGTACAATCGAATCATGAATCGTGAAAGCGATCCTTGACTCTTTGTCTTTCATGAAATCATAAACTTTAACCATCTGCCTCAAAACCAAATCTGCGGTGGTGCTCTGGACGACATAGTTTAGTGCGTGCTTCTGATCTGCCTCGATCTCTCGTCCAAACATGGTCTTAACTCTCTCACCATCCCAATACTTCTTTCTCACCTTATCTCGGTCATATACCCTAGACAGATTTGGGTTGGTCTTGTTCTCATCGTAGAGCCATGAGAAGAGTCTCTGCTTGGCCTCCTCGCGTGTTACACGCGCCTTAAATAAGTTACGGACATTCCACCCATGGATGTCTTCCAGAGGCACCACAGAGCCTCCTAGAGCCATTAACGTGCGAAGTTCGGCGGCGTTGAAATCGAACTCGACGAACCAGTCATTTTGGGGCTTCACGATAGAACGAAAATCCTTGTCCATCGTCATGATGGGAAAAGAGCTTTTTTCGGTTGTCAGGCGGCCCGTTTTGGTGCCGTCAATCTTATAGCGACAATATGGGTCAATTTGAGCGTATTTCTTCATCGCCTTACGGAATTTAGCAAGGTGTGCTTTTTCCGAAAGGGACGAGACATCAATATTTAGTCGCTGGTGGCGCATGTGCGCCAGAACCTTGGTGAGATCAACCAAAAAATCGTAATTTTGCGGTTTTTCGTAATTTTCGAACACATATTTGGTGATTTTATCGCGTATTTCGCAATATTCAAGCAAAAATGGCTTCGGAACAAGATCAAAAAAACAATTCTCGTTCATATTGACTTTTGCCAACACAAACGAGCGATAAAATGCCTTCAATTTGGCCTCTACGGCTGCCCAATCGTCAACTAAATGACTCGGACAAACGTCATTAAGGCTCCGATTTCCGCAGCGTACACTAGCATACTCCACGTTGCCTTCTTCAAGATATTCCGCATATTTCCACGTTCTTTCGAGACCTGTGGGCAGGTCTTGGAAATAGAGCTTTCCATCTTTATATACTCCTATACATTCGCCCTTATCATCGAGCGTTTGAAAATACAATTCTAACCCCTAATATATTTTTCTTTTATTAGTCTTAACTGCTTGTTTTACTTCTTTCGAAAATGCACCCGGAGTTGTTCCCTCTTCCGCGGCGTTAATTTTTGAGGCTTCGTAAAACAAAGAACCCTCATGGTGCATAAACCCATTGAACTTTCTCTCAATATAACCCATGGCCTTCCTGATGTCAAATTCTTTTGCTAATTCTTTAGAATTTTTAATTATTTTGGCCAGAGAAGCTTGAGAATAATTCAACTTACTTTCTAGGTTCCGGATTGTTATATAGTGTTCAAGCCAGAAAAGATCGTCAAACCTTGCCAAAACACTTGATATATTTTCTATTGGCGGACGAATTGCATGAGTTGTTATACAACCCTCTTCTAGTTTCTTTTCATAAAATACTGGGTTAGAGCGGGCAAAGGCGTTATATGCGCTAACGAACGATCTCTTAATATTATCTAAATCTTCGTCGTAGACCAAACGGTAATAGTATCCGAGTATATCGTCCTCGGTGGACATCCTCGAATTTCTGATACTTGCGTATTGCATCATTGCACTATCTGGGTTAATATCGGCGTTTAGGCGCCATGGAGCATTTTTATCGATCACGAAACCATACTTAGCCGCTGTGACCTGATAAAATTTGAAGTTTTCATCTTGTATAAACAAATCATATTTTTCTTTATCGGAGCCGTGGTCATACTCGGCTATTTCCACACTTAGCCCGCTATTCAAGGGAGAATTCAGAGTACTTGTAATATAGGCGTTTTTTGTGTACGGTGCCAAAACCATTATTGTTTTGAGGTAACTCATGTAGATTGGAAAGAAATCTTCGAATGACCTAATCTGTAGTTTTCTGGTCTCGTTAATGTAGTTATCTAAAAAATTAACGTTTATATCTTGGATATATCTTTGGTATTGTTTCTTTGGGTCCGATGCTCCGATGACGGGAAGCACGCCGGCGCGGGGATCACCTATGGATGAATCTGCACTCAATTCATCCCTGTCAAAAGCTAATTTAAATTCGTTTTGCAAGCGTCGAAAAGAATCTGCAACGAAGTCTAAAACCATAATTGGGCGCGACGTGTTGGATGATAAGTTCTCCATTCGGCTGGTGAGAGGTTCTATTGCGTAGAATGCGCGGTTCACTCTTCCATAAAATAATTTTTCTAGAAAATGAAAATTTTGAGTTAATGGCGGATTAACCTCCGGGTGGCCATCCCTTGAGAAAGCGTAACAGTTGTATAAAGTTCTGCTCACGAACGTTTCATAAGATCCTAACTTATTTGTACCTTTAAAAGACATTTTAATCCTCCCCTTCGACTACTCTGAGCAGTCTTCTTCTTCGTTTTTCCTAGTTGGGTATTCAACAGATCTGACCGAGCCGGCCCCATTGTTATCCCACCTAACTCCCATAGAAGTTGTGAAATTTTTATCAATTGTGTTGGTTACATCAATTATGAAATGATAGCCCCCAAGACCCATAACGTTAGAAAGAGAAGGTCCTTCATGATTCTGGGGTTCTCCCAAGGACGTCCCGAACCCCAAAGGGTTTATAAATACATATGAGCCGGGGTAAAAGAGTGTATTCCCTAACATGCTTAATGAAACCTGATACACGTTAGAGAGGTGCACCAGCGGGTTCCGGCCGGTCTTCTGGTATCTCGCCTCACGGAGGTAAGGCTGGTCGGTCTTTTTGAATCGGGCTTGGTGAAGAATCCCTTGATGTATTTTTAAGTGAAATATCCCTTTTTCATAATCATCTTCTTCGTCACCCTTGAGATCCCACGGCGAAGTACTTTCGGCGAACACCACCAGATAATGATTCATCGCGTCTACTGATAGGGATTCTTCCATTGTTGGGTTTCTCAAGACATTGGCGGGCTCTGGGCCCAGTATAGATGACCCGGGTGTGTGCTGCAATTCGTTAATCCTTTCGAGTTTTATTGTCCCCCATCCTTCCTCGTCCGAAGCCGCATATGCTTCTGAGTCCAACTCCAGCAGTGGATCTGGCACCATCGATACAGAGGAGTCGGGTGTCGATTTTGGCGGCAAAGTCAAAAAAGCCGTTCTCAGGCGGACCGGTTTTGGGCCCAATGGATGGCCGTTGAATGCAAAACATTCTGCGCCAAGTGCCTCAATGACCAGTTGATCTATGATATCCCTTATGAAGTGTAGTAAAAGATATTTTTCCCTTGGCTTCGCCACAACATTTTTATACCAAAAATCAGTGAATGACCTAACTGAAATTGGAATATCTGCTAAGTTTATCCTTTTTTCCTCCATGCCGTTATAGAAGGAATAGGGGCCCAAGATGATTTTGACTCGATTGGCTTCGTCCGGAGTTAAAGAAGTAATTTCTCCAGTCTGGAAGTAGTCTTCCGAGAGTGCCTTGTCTGCGACGATCTCCACTAAATCTCCAAAGTAAAAATACGGCACTCTAGCTCTGTTGTCCGGGGAGACCTCTTCATCGGCTGATATCTTCTGAAGGCTTGCGAGAGGATCGTCCGCGTCAAAGGTGGTCTCCCCAGTGTTGGGGTCGACCGAGGAAAGAGCCTCAATGTCACTATATAGGGTGGCAGACACGCCAGCGGCGCCGAGGGAAACGTTAGGCTCGGCAGAGGCCGAGGAGGCCCTTGTCCAGCCACCGGTGGCAAAACTAGCCAATTCGTCGACAGTCGGGTTAACCATATATATCCTTCCCTCTACTCCGTCATGGGTTTTTCCCTTGCCGGCCGCCGGGTCGAGAAGGACGCCGGGCGGAAGATCGCTGTGTCTTTTTCTAGTCGTTCGTTGAAAGAGTGGGCCGCGGGCGCCCATGAGGATCCTCAAGATATCGTTCAAGTCGGTACCGCGGTGTTTTTCAATGACCTCATAATATTTATCGCGCTCTTCGTCAACCCCCTTGACATCACACTGCCTTTTAAGGCTTTCGATTTTTTTATTTATGTCGGCTAGCTCTGTTCTATGTTCGGCCTTGGCCAAAATGTCGACTTTGGGATCAGTCATCAGCGATTCTAGGCGCGCCCGATAGTTTAATCGCAGCGTAAATGTACCAAGGTCATTAATATCAAATTCGTGATCAACCAAGGTAAGATACAGTACCACCCTCTGGTTTTCAATCGCTCTCCGAAGTTTTTCCTTTTCGGGATGCCCTCTAAAGTCGTGAGGCTGCCAGCCACACACTGCCTTGATTTCATAAAACTTTTCGTGATATTCATCGGCGTTGTCAGGAAGGCGCTTATAAGAGTGACTTCCATAGCCCAATAAATCTAGCAGGCTATAAGCTATGGGATCTGGTTTTTGTTTCCCAAAGGACGGATCAGGCTGATGTACCCTTATTCTCGCCAATTGATTAAAGTCTTGGAAAGACAGCACTAGGGTGGCGGTGATGTCATTTTTAATCGTCGCCGGGTTTGAACCGATATAGGACCACTCAAATTTATCCCAACTATAGCCAACGCCCGGCATGCCGTGTTTGCCTGCACCAATATTATTAGGTTGCGTGACTTTCTCTCCGTCAATTTTGATATTGGCGCTGTCAATAGCTGTTGTGCCAGCAGCGTATTCTAGGAGATCTTCTCTGGCCATCTTTTCGAAGATTATCGGGACCTCTTCGACTAATTCAGTGCTGTGTCCTCCGTCGTCGTCCGTTTTCCAGTCATATATTACCTTATATAGCCGAAATAGGGGGGTTAATTCGCTTGCATCGCCGGGCGTAATATCAACAAAATCCCCCGAGAAGGGCTGGTGGAAAAGCCTGTTCATGAATTGAGACGGGGGGCCGTCGATAACATCAACATATTGGTAGTCCCTTATATATTGTTTGTGTAGATCTGCCAAGGGTTCTATGTGATTGACTAAGTAACACTGCTCGGACCAGCGAATGCGATCAGCAACCTGAGCCTCGTTATCATAATCCCAAGACTCTACAGGGATGTAGGAATCCGCCATGGTTGCTAGGTCTTCCAGCATTTTCGAGCCTATTTCGTTACCGGCAGCGTTTTGTTCTGCGAGGCCTTGGGTGAGGTTTTCTTGGCCTTCGGCGTCAAGCTCTTCAACGTATTGCAAATCACGAGTATCCTTAAGACTCGTTTTGTCGATGAAGTGCTCGTCTGTCCTCTGTTCATTCCACTTCGTGAACCCCGACGAAAGGGTACCATCGTCTTGTAAACTAAACTCTCCAGCAGCGGCCGCATCAATAGCGTCACTTACATAAGAATCATATTCTTGCGAAGTTATCGTGTAGGAGCCCCAATTGTCGCGGTCTTCCAGAGTCTGATTGCGGATCGTATCATAGGACGCGTCGTTGGCCAAATACGCGGTGACGGCGGCCGTCATTTGCCCATTTAAATATGAGTAATCGCTGGTGCCGTCTTGGCGATATTCTATTTCAAAGCTTTCGTCTATATAATAGCCCATCTAAACACCTATTCTCTATAGTAAAAGCGCAAAATCTTCTCAATTGGCTTTGGTATAATTATTACTTCGCCCATTTCGATATGCGCTTCCGTGGGTCTCTGATTGTACCATGCGATGACCCACCACAAAGACGGATCCCCGTAATGGGTGAATGCTAGGTTCCAATATTTATCTCCAGACGTCCAAATATGCCTCACCCTATTTAATTTAAGTCTTTTTTGCTTAGTTAGGTGCGGGATCCTCGGGGTGGCATAGTGGCGCAGCTTTTTGACGCCCCTAGAACCACGAAGGTCATCATAAACTTCCTCTTGGTTATTAATTTTGCGTCTGTTGTCGTAACGAATCCCCATTTTATTGTTCTCCTTCTTCCAAGCCGATAGATTCGAGGATCGTGTCGTCCACCATAATATTAAGACCAAAACTGTCTTCCGTTGCTGATGGCTCATCAGGATTTCCGAGAGTGGAGAGGCCCGAGTCGCCCCCTATAGGAGATATACCGGACATGTCCGGGTTTACTCCCCATGGCCATGATTGCGCCTGTGTCCACGCCGTAGACCCCTCGCCACCATCATACCAGCCAAAGCGTTGTGTCTCATCGACTAGGACATTATAGTCACAAGAGACCCTTATTAACTTAGGCAAAATAAAGCCCGGTGCACTGAAAACGCCCTCTTCCAAGATTGGCTGCCAAGTAAAATTTGCGGGAAAGCCCTTAAGGCCCGAATAGGCCATGCCGGTACCTGCTTCAAAAGACCCGCCAGTTGCATGGGCTCCATTATGAACAAGATTCATCAAGCTCATGAACCAAACGGGGTTTGGGCCGATGACCACCCCATGCTCATCAACTTTTGGGTACAACATTCGAACAAATTTGGTGCAATTTTCTAAGTTTGCTTGCGCTTCTTCTTCGTCGTAGGATGGAAGATCCCAGCCAATCTGGATTGTTCTATACACGGCGTTGAAGGTATATTGCTTATTCAATCGTCGAACAAGCTCTTTCTCTTCCCACACGTTGCGCCAGTTCTCTTGGTAACTGGTTAGAAAGGCCTTAAAAGAGACTATATCCTGAGTATACTGGTGATAAAAATTAATTTGTTGTAAACCTTCGTTAAAAAGGCCTAAAGTTGCATCTTCCAATTTTTTCCCTCCTAGGCCTGCATGATTACATCGACCACTTGGCTGCCGATGGTTCTCGCGTCCATGTCTAAGTGAACTTTAATCGGCTGCCTAACTTGTGTTTGCGGTGATGGTGGACGGTACATGGCTTGGGCGTAGCTGCCGATTGTTCCGGCGCCGGCGGCTTCGATTCGGCCGGCGATTGCCGTTTTATCCAACATCATTGTCCATTGAGTTGTTTTTCTCTCTGGAATCGCGTCAATAGTCGCACCAATCTGGCCGTAGGCGGCCGCTGTGGCGGCGAGGCCACTCTGTTGATCTACCAGTCCCCTCGATGCGGCAGAGAGCCTATTCACACCGACTGAACCAACCTCGGCTGCTCTGCCGGCGGAGGCCATCTGCGTAGCAAGATATCCAATTCCGGCGGCGCCCACCAAAATCGCGATGGGTCCAAGGATCGCCATTAAAGATCCACTAACAGCACCGAGTGCGGTGGACAGCATGGCAACAAATGTTGCAGCGGCAGAGAAGGCCTTGAATGCCGCAAGAGCAGCAACCACTCCTTGGATCGCGCCGGGATGTTTTTGTAGCCAATTCAGGGCAGACTTTAAATAACCAATAAATGGTTCCATCGATATAACAACCTGACGCATAACTTGCCTCATCTCGTCAGCGACAGTATTGTATCTCTGAGTTTCTGCCATCATTTTCTCAATGTCTCGCGAGCTTTTTGTCGTCGAAGAGCCAAGCAAATCCATTCTACCTCGCATAAGCATCGCCAACTCATTCACATCTTGTAGACCCATTGCACTGGCTGTCGCCTGCCTCATATAGTAGCTCATACTATCAAAATTTTGGCCCGAGGCCTTGACGGCTCGGGACATCATCTGAAGTCTGGCCGTTGGGTCAGTTGTCATAACCATCTGAATCGAGTTCAGGTAGGGCCCGCCAAGAATAGCGTTCAACCTACCAACTGATTCGGCGGCCGTGTCAAATTTATCGAATTGTTCGGTTATCGATAATAGTCTGGACACCTCTATACCCGTGTTCTTAGCAGTGGACTGTAGGCCAATATAGACCCTAGTAGCTTCCTGACCAAACTTAATAAGTTGCGGGCCGATGGTGCCGAAGTCGGACATCATCTTTGTTGTAGATATCCCCAATTGTTGGGCTGCTCTGTACATTTCCTGATTTAGGGCCGCGGCTTGGGGGCCTGAGAGCCCCATTGCACGGTTCATAATTTCAAGGTTTGCCGTCGATGTTTCGGCAGCAATTCCCATCGTTTGCAGTATCGATACCGATCTTGCGACCTGATCTCTCGATGATCTGGTCATCTGGGTGAAGCCGGTCATTCCGGAGTATAATGATCCTACGGCATGGGCGGCCTGATCAGCGGTCACGCCATATGTATTTAAATCTTTCTCCAAATCAACAATCATCTGCCCATATTGCCTAGAGGCACCGGTGGTTCTTGACAAAGACACGCGGGCGCTGTCTAAACCTATGGCCAAGTCATATGTTCCTTTGGTTACGGCTGCCAATGAGGCGCCGCCCAACTCCTGCATTTTCATGACGCTTGAGGTGAGCATCTCTGTGTTCGAAACCGCCCCATGCATTTCGGTAGTTATCGCCCTGAATGCCGCGCCCACTCCTTTACCCTCGGCTATGATCTTGGTCATTATTCCAAGAGTAGAGGTCTCCCACTGACGTCCGATGCCCATTAGGCCGCGGATTCGCTCACGCTGTGTGTCGTAAGCGGAGCTAAGATCGAATATCTTTGCTCTTAGCTGTTCTAGAACAGTTATCTGGCGGTTGATGGAGTCGACTACTTCATTTCCAAGGGCGCGTCGCTGTTGTTCTGTTTTTATTAATTCGGCCAGATCTCGGCGCAGGCCGGTCAAGGCAGCGCGGGAATCAGTTGTCGCATCATCAAGTCTGCCGATTTGGTCAACCAACTCGGAAACTTCCCGGGCAGCGTCGCCGGCGCCGCCGGCTGCTAACCTCTCTAATTCTCTAATGGTATCGCTGATGCCTGCCATAAATTATACTCCTACTTAAAAGGCCATTTAATGCCTGATGCTCTCTCGAAAGAAGAAACGGCTTTTTCCAACTTGGCTTTATCCCTATAAGTTCTGGGGTCGTCCAATCCATACTTTTTGGCCGTTTCGATATAACGCTTCTCTCCACCGAGGGCTTTAGCAAAAGACTCCACTTCCACCGGGTTTCCTCGGACAGAAACGGGGATTTGTGAGCCCCCGAACATTCTGTTTAAAATCTCCTTAACCCAAAAACCAAACATACCTAAAAAGCTTTCATTTAGCTTTTCATCTCTCAAATCATTGAAGTCTATGACGATTTCAGTAAGCTTATCTTCATTTAAGTTTGTCTTCATTTGCTGGACCTCCGGAGTCTACATAATTAAATAGTTATGACTTAAAAATAAAGCCGAAGAGCTTGTCTTCAGCTTAACGAGAATACTGTTTTTTCGCATTTTCAGAGGCTTTTTCCATAGCCGCATTTTCATCTTCTTTCTGCTTCAGGAGGCGCTCTAAGAACCACCTTCTTAGCTTTATGGGGAGGTTGTAGGCTTCTGTGAAACTCCAGCCACCATAATATTTTAAAGCGAAAAATTCCTCATAAACAGATTTAATATAAGCCTCACTTAGGCCAAAAAAACTCCGCTGTCAGCGGAACCTCCAATTCCTGCGCGTGACCACAGGATTTGCAGATAAAGTCATGAGCCATATTGATATCTGGCACGATCTTAAAATAATTTTTCCTAAGATAACGAGAATCACGGGCTGGCATCGCTGAAATAAAGCTAGATATAGCGCGTGGGGTGGCATCACCATTCACAGACAAAATTATGCGTGAAAGCTGATCAGTAAGATTGGTTTCTGGGAGTTTTCTTTTTCTTTTGTTTTCGGCTAAATTCACAAGATAGTTTTCGTCTTTGCTGGTCATCAAGCGAACTTCTAGATTCGCTTGGCTAACTGGTAAGGCGATTAGAAAGGTGCCATTTTCTGTTTTTTGGATATTCTCGCCCAATTCCTCAGCATGAAAAGTTTCCAACTGAGTTAGATCAATTGTAACTTGGTCGGGGGAGGCGCAGCTTGGGCATGGGACGTTGATATCATAATCCTCTCCATATCCAGTGACTCTGGCTGCCACTAGAATGGCGTTTTTATCTCCAATATAGAGATCATCAACACCAATTTTCTTGTCAACAAGAATGTTTTGCAAAAACCTTTCGATTGCAATCCCCTTTTGCAATAAAGTTCTAGATGTTAAAATATCTTCGTCTTTCGCGGTCATATAACGAATTTCGATTTGCTCCATATTCCGGAGTGGATGCCCTTCTGGGTAATATCTCCCCTTGGTTGGCAAATCGACAAATTCTGTGGGGGTTGCGAAAGAGAAAGAAGGGTTAGTCGTCGCGGGAGTGTCCGTATTGATGTCTTTGACACCCAAACGATCTGCGTTATTTCTACTCAATATACACCTCTAATGTAAGTCTTAAATTTTATTTATATGTTTTTTCGGCTAGGCGCCGGTGGTCGTTATGGGGCCGACGGTTCCACCTTGCGAGAAAATTGGAGTAGTCGAGTCCACTGGTGAGCCGGGCTCAACTGTGGTATCTGTCATCGGACCATGGACAACCAATGCTGCCCAGTCGTACCTGATTTCTAAGGTGATGTTAGACAGTTGATCAGATTCGTAGTCTAAATCACCTAGAGCAACACTCTTGATCCAAGCGTTGTGTAAGTCCCATTGCTCGATCACAAATCCATCTCCGTCAATCTGATTAATGGAAACAGTGCCCAGACCATCTTCGCCGCCGGTCGCTTTGCGCTTGGAGATAGTTTGAACATGAGTTGGCAGAGAAGGAGGCTGGTAACCGACATCTTGGAGATACTGCATAAAGATTGCTGCTGCGTCGGGGTTCACGGGGTCGACCAAAGTCATATTAATAGAGTTCCATGATACGCGGCCGGGGTAATAAAAAGTATGATTTAAATAAGTGTGCGCCGATTCAGAAACCGAAACAGACGGCTTTGTAACTTTCTTTATAAACCAACTGGTAGAGACACCATTCCCCGGGGACATGTCTACTGTAAATCTATACGCCCTTTTCGGGTCGCGGATTGTTGCATCGGTCCAAAAATTAGCCATTTTATTTATCTCCTCTTATACTTTAATTAGTATCTAATAATTAATTTAACCCACTAGTCTTCAAAAGAAGCACCGGTTTTAGTAATAATGAAATCAAGCGCAATAAATTCAATAGCTCTCGCAGGCTTAATAAAGATCTTAGCATATAGTATGTTGCGATCTATCAAGTCCGGAGTTGTAGTTGTCTCATCTAAAATGACTTGGTAATCAGTGAGGCCAAATCGAGATTTAACGCTTGCCAAGAACGGATTGACCAAGCTTTTAAATCTGTTCCAAGTGGCAGATGTATTTTGATCGAACAGTACTTCTGTGGACATCCTAGATATCTCTTTCTTCAAGTAAATCAGCAAACGACGAACGTTGATTCGATCAAGAGCCGATTGAGTTGCCTGAAGAGTTTTTTGGCCGTAAATCACGATGCCCTCTGAGGGGAACCTCGCGATTGGGTTAATTTGCTCGTCATATAACTTATCTCTCTGTTTCTGTGTCAGTCTTTCTGAAACAGAAACGACGGGTAGACCAGCAGGGCGGGATCGGTGCGTGAGGCCGCCGCGCATGAAGCCGGCTGGGGCGAACCAGAGTTCCGAAGTGGCCTGTGAGCTTCCGAAAGTACCGAGAGCAACGACCGATGGTGGGACCCAAACAAGGGCGTCGTTTCTTGCATCTTTAATCTGAACCCATGGGTAGTATGTACAGCCATAACTGGTGTCTAATTCCCGAGCTTGGACATTGGATACAACCGTTGTCACCGCTCCAAGGTTCGAAGAAAAGGAATTAGTATTCTCCGTGCTTGGCTTGAAAACATCTGCCAAATCTATGATGGCCAGAGCGTCGCCTCGGTCTTCTGCAACCTCTAAGACGCGATTAGTAAGGTCATCGTTAGTAATTCCGGGGGCAGTAATTAAATTGTACTCCACAACATCTTGGTCGGAGACTGTTGCAATCGCTCTATCAACACTATTCCATGAATAACTGTCGTATTTGGTTGTGGTTCCGGCGGTCCATTGAGAATTTCTGAGGGGTTCTGCCTCAGTTATATCGAAGCCGTCGTGGCCACCAGCCATACAAGTCCAGAATCTATTGTGGTAATCTAAAACCTTTTTATAGCTTGAACTTACGGCAGTGACGCTTGTGCCACCGCGTCTGGATCCAGAGACCCATTCGCCGGAGCCGTTTGCGGCGTTGATGCGAATATCGTCCAAACTAAAGACCCATGGGAATTCTGTGCCCGCTGGAAGGCCGGACAGTTCATCAAACCTCCCGAAAACAGTACCACCGGTCGAGTCAGTAAACGGCATTCCTCTTAGAATATCCAAAATTCCTTCATCTCTGATGTTATCGTTCTTCGTCTTGGATACAGATATTCCAAAATATGCATCGTCTTGTGGGCCGGATGCGGGGCCATCTAAGGAACTGGAGCGTAGTGACGGGGCTGGGAACTCGAATGTACCCGAGAAAGGAAGGCCGACGTCGGTGGACTGGTGGTTACCAACATCTATATAGTTGCCGTGCGACTCTTTGGCGGCGCCGGCCAATTGCAACTGGTTACTACCAGAGGTATTTCCTGCCGTGGCGCCACCAGAGACAAGTGTGTGTAATTCAACCGGCAAGGTGTCATGCCGGTACCATGTGTCCGTGAAAAATTGGGATCCGCTTTCATAATAAGCTTTTCTCGGCCTGATCGGGCCGCCGACACCATATGGAAGAGCGGATGGATTAAAATCATGATCAAGAGCAGGGTTCATTTCCACTCGAATATATTTTGACTTATTAATATACTGTCCCTGCTCATATTGTCTATCTAAATCGTAATCCCATGAAACATATTTATCACCAATTCTGTTGGCTATATAGTTGGGAGAATTTGGATTCAAATTGCAATTTGTAAATCTTTCCAAAGCACCGAATTTGGCGGTTTTGTCGGACATATGGATGTCATATACGGATACCGTAAAAGATCCATATGGAGTGACTGTGTTTGGAGATGCTTTAATGTCTTCAATAGCAATCTTAAAATTGTGGCCGGCCGTTCCGTAATCCCGAGAGACAAATCTAAATAATTTCGTAGTAGTCGAGTCGGGCGAATAATCTCCGTAAGCGCCGAAATCTTGTGAGATAAACCAGCCTGTTTTTGGGTTTACAAAGTTGTTTCGACGATGGGCCCAGTTCACAGAGCCACTGATCATCGGGAGCATGACCCCAAATGAATATCCGCTTGTTGTTGTGTTCTCGTTCACCTGACGTGCGAAGGTTTCACCAAGCCAGTATTTATCTTGTTGGTCTGCGATGTTATTAACAACATCTGAATTTGTCAAAACCGGGTTTGTGTTAAACACGTTGCGAATGAATTGGCCGCTGGTGCTGCCATTGTCGAAGTTAAATGTAAATTCCTTAGTGGCTGTTTTTGTTTCGCTGGCCGCTGTTCCATAGTGATTAAGTATGACCTTAAAAGTGTTATTTGTATCTACAGATTTAATACAAACGGCAGTGCCAGTGGTATCGGCGTCGGCATTGCGATGGACGCCTGACAATTGCATGAGGGTTCCCGATTGAGTATACCAGATTGCTGCCAGAGTACCAGTTGTTGTTTGGCCGGTTCCCGCGAGTGCCGCGGCATTGTCGGAGCCCTTGAGGCTACCAGAGTCAAAGACCCAGAGACCCCATGCGCCGCCGACAGCAGAAAGATAGTCGGCCGACGAGGCTGTGGTTTGGGTCGTTTTCCAACCAGCTTTAGCTGCGTCGGTGCTTAAACGGTCATTGTGCTCCTCACCCAAGACTCGGACGATGGTGGCCGGGGATACGTCAGCGTTTAACCATGCTTTTGCAGCATAGGCAGCATAAGTTGGTCCAGAGGAAAAGCTATTTCTCCAAGAATCCGCTCCTTCCGGACCAGAAACCGGGTGTCCAAAATAATCCACATAGTCCTGATAATTCTCCACTTTAATAGGCCGCATCGCGGGTCCTTGCCTTGTTCGACCAATTATAACCGGACCCATAACGGGTGGTGTCGGAGCAATGACGGATTCATCTACTTCGGTGACGTAGATCCCGGGCGAAATAAACTTAAATTTTCTAGCTGCCATATTGTTGTATCCTTCTAAAATTGTATTTGGTCATTTCATAGTAAATAGTATTTTGTTCTTTGAAAAACCTTTTTGGAGCGCACAAAAGCCGGTAAGGGCTAGTCTTCAAAAGACGCCCCAGTTTTGGTGATAATAAAATCAACAGCTATGAACTCAATAGCTCTCGCAGGCTTAATATATATTTTTGCATACAATATATTGCGATCAATTAAATCTGGCGTTGTAGTTGTCTCGTCCAGCACAAGCTTGTACTCCGTCAATCCTTCGCGAGTTTGTATACTTGCCAAGAACGGATTAACCAAGCTTTTAAACCTATTCCAAGTAGCTTGCACGTTATTGTCGAAAAGTATTTCTGTAGACATTCTAGAAATTTCTTTTTTCAAATAAATTAACAAACGACGGACATTAATTCTATCCAAGGCAGACTCGGTGGCCTGAAGGGTTTTCTGGCCGAAGACTACGATCCCTTCGTGCGGGAATTTAGCTATAGGGTTAATATTGTTAACGTACAAGCTGTCTCGTTGCTTTAGGCTGAGATGTTCTGAGACGGCGGTCACTGGAACACCAGCGGTGCCTTTTGACAAGGCGCCGCGGCCGAAGCCCGCGGGAGCGAACCACAATTCTGACGACTCCTGAGAGCTTGCCATAACACCAAGCGCAACGACAGAAGGTGGGGCCCATAAAAGCCTACTAGTTTTCGTATCTTTTATCTGGACCCACGGGTAATAGGTGCAACCATAACTGGTTTCCAATTCTCGGGTTTGGGTATTGGTCACAACTGTGCTTAGTGTGCCGAGGTTGGTAGAGAAAGATTCGGTATTTTCCGTCGAGGGAGTGAACACGTCTGCTAAGTCTATGATGGCCAACGCATCGCCGCGATCTTCGGCTACTTTCATAACCTTGTCTGTCAAATCATTATTTATGATACCCGGAACAGTAATCAAGTTACATTCCACAACATCCTTGTCAGAAACGCTGTCGGTCGCTCGATTTACGGTGTTCCAAGCATAGTGATCGAGTTTGGTCGTGGTACCAGCAGTCCATTGAGAATTTCGGAAAGGCTCAGCCTCTGTTATATCAAATCCATCATGTCCGCCGGCCATGCAAGTCCAAAATTTATTATGGCTGTCAAGAATCTTTTTATAACTTGAACTCACGGCCGTAACACTCGAACCATTTTTCCTAGAACCCGAACACCAGACGCCTTCGCCGGTTGCGGCCTTGATCTGTATATCATCTAAACTAAATACCCACGAAAATGCTGTGTCTTTAGGTAGCCCCGTCGTTTCTTCGAATCGGCCAGCAACGGTCGAATCAAATGGGAGGCCTCGCAGATAATCGGTGAAACCGCGGTCAAAAGTCCTGACGTTCTTTGTTTTCGTTGCAGAAACACCGAAATACGCGTCTTTGCCGGGGCCACCACTGGGGCCATCGAATGAACTGGACCGTAGAGACGGCCCATTGTAAAAGAAGGCGGCCGAACAGGCGATTGCGACTTCGGCCGTGGTGCCATTGGCAAGAAGATTTCGGTTTGCGCCATATGGGTGAGTCGAGAACGGTGCAGCGAAAACCGATCCCCCAGTCAAGAAAGTCGAGTAGGCGGCGCCGTAGTCGCCATGAGTATAGGTGCCACCTTTTGGCACGGGGACTTCTGTGAAAACACTACCGGACCCTCCATAACCATCAACCGCGTCGGTTTGTGCGCCACTAACCCAGTATACTCCCTCCGGAATTATGGGGCCGGTTACTCCGAAGGGCAAAGCAGCCATATTCAAGTGGAGATCCAATTCCGGATTCATTTCAATCCGAACATAATGTGACTTGTTATCGTATTGGCCAATTTCTTGATTTCTTTCCGGGTCTAGATCATAATCCCATGAAACATATTTATCTCCGACCCTTCTTGCAACATAATTCACTGAATTTGGATTCATATTACAATTTGTGAATCTTTCCAAGACGGCGCTATTGGCACTGGTATCGTATGCGCTCACTGGGTAAACAGCAACCGTAAAAGAACCATATGGTGTTGTTGCGTTTGGAGAGGCTTTAATATCTTCAATAGCAATCTTAAAATTGTGGCCATCAGATCCGTGATCACGAGACACAAACCTAAACAGGCGGGAAACAGTATTCGGAGGATCGTAATTTGGGTAAGAACCGAAATCTTGTGAGATAAACCAGCCTGTTTTTGGGTTTACAAAGTTGTTTTGACGATTCATCCAACTAACAGACCCACTGATCATTGGAAGTATAACGCCAAACTGGGTGTCGGTAGATGTGGTGTTTTCTTTCACGCGTCGGTCGAAAGTTTCACCAAGCCAGTATCTATTTTTCTGCTCAGAAACGTTGTTAACAACATCAGAGTTTGTCAAGACCGGGTTTGTGTTGAACACATCACGGATGTAGCGGCCGCCGTTTTCGTCAAAATCAAAATTAAATTCTTTCGATGAGACCAGTGTATCCCCCACGTTGTAGTTCTTCAATAAAACGGTGAAATTGTTGTCCGCCGCATCACTTGCAATAAATACACAAGTCCCTGTACAGGCTGCTGTTCCGTCTCTGGCGGTGCCTTTCAACATCACAAGGGATCCCGAATCACAATACCAAACGGCAGCGAGTGTTCCGGATGCGTGTGTTCCGTCGCCGGCAAGAGTGGTGGCATCTCCGGGGGTAGATCCGGAATCGAAAACCCACAGGCCAAAGGCGCCTCCGACGCTGGAGCCCGAAGTCGACGAATCGTCACGGTCGACGGTAATATCGGCTTTAGCACCTTTGGTAGTCTTCCAGCCGGCCAGTGTGCCGGCGGAGGTTCTGGATATGTTTTCTTCGCCCAACAATCGAACGATTGTGGCTGGTGAAGCGTCGGCATTCAACCATGCTTTGGCAGCAAAGGCGGCATATGTCGGCCCTGTTGGTGTATCAGATCTCCACACGTCTGTCCCTTCCGGGCCCGGAACGGGATCCCCGAAGACCTCGACAAATTCTTGGTAATTTTGAACTGTGATGGGGCGCATCGCGGGGCCCCGCCGAGTTCTTCCGATTATAATTGGACCCATCACCGGGGGTGTGGACTCAATAATTGATTCGTCCACCTCGTTAGTATAAATACCCGGGGAGATAAACTTAAATTTTTTAGCTGCCATGTTTACATTTCTCCTTAAAACCGCTACTAAGATAAATAGTATTTTATTCTTTGAAAAATCTTTTTACTCGCGATAAAAGCCATCCTTAGACAACAAATCTGTATTAATTACATCCAAAGTGTCAGTTGCGTCCCCTATCGCGGCTCTTTCTCGTACCTGAACAACTTGTACGGCGTTTTCACGAATAGCCACTTTTGGTCTTTCTGCGTTCTTGCCTTCTCCCAATAAATAGGCTAAGATTCTGACAGAAACCGTTGTTTCGTATAATCTTTCATCTACTGCCATATTTGTAACGTTGTTAGACGTATTAAAATCATTTTGTATAAAGCCCTCGAACCGGTGTCCTTCTTTGGATATGAAAAAGTTATTAATCTGGCCGGTTTTCGTGATGAATGGTGTTGCAAGCTCATTGATCTGCTGTTGGTATTCACCCTTTAGAGTAATACTATACATCGCGTTAATATATGTTGGGATTGGCATCGAAATTGTTTCATAAACAGTCAGCTTCTTGGTACTAGGGAAGTTAAAGTCGCCATGTTTCCTAAAAGAATAGGCATTTTTAAAATTAGATGTTTTAACTTGCCCTATTCTTCTAGCAACAGTAACAGCGCCGCCCTTGGGATCGGACATGTGTGGAATATGTGCCCACGCGACACCTTTCATAGCTGGATCCTTCAGCATAGAAGTCCGATTAAGGGTAATCAGTGGCAACTTAATAATTCCATTCCGATCTCTCACTTCCTTTTCCTCTTTGATCTGGTGCCCTCGCTCGGGGGCTAACCATAGCACAGGTACTTTTTTCCATCCCTTGTTGGTAGTTGTATGAATATTTAGTGTTTCATCGAGCCATTCAAACATTGCAGCGTCGATTGTCTCGATGGTCGAGGGCATCATTGTAATATCTCTTGTTGCTCCGTTATGAGGCATCGAATAAGCCCTCCCTTGCTCTGGTACATGTAGCTGATATTTCCATCCGGTGCTCTATTTGTCCGAATAGTCGTTGTGGCTCTGACAGTGCGGTAATTTCATATAGAATATCTCCATATTGTATAAAATCGCCCTCTCGGACAAAAAGATTTTGATCCTCTATCAAACGCCTTTTATGAAAATGAATAGTAATGTCAGAAGTCTTTCCTACAGCTAAGTTTTGCTCGTATTCCGTGCTGAGGCCTCCCCAATCGATGAGTGCATTGACTTTAACGGGTGGCAAAAATGTCTTTTCAATTGCCTCGCCGTACAAGGGGTGGTAATTGGTTCTTTCTAAGTCTATAGGATAATATACAATCGTTTGTCCGATAACCCTCTCAATAAGCTCGTCATTAACCTGCTTAACAAGATCCCGCTCCTTTTTTCCCAAAAATAAAGGCGGTGGTGGCTCTTGTGGTTGTGACCATTTTGTATCTTCATCGTGAGACATAATTTAGTTTATCCTTGGTAAATCAACAGTGGAATTTCTTCTTGGATCGTACCGACGGCAGTCACCAGTTTTGCATCGTCCTCCATAAGTGCCCTATAGGTCATCTGATCCAGTATTTCTTTGAGTTCAGCCTTGAGCCTTTCTTGTTCCGTGGCAGATTCCTGCGCCAACTGGCCCGCGTTCAGGGTGACCGTTTCACCGGGGATGGGTATGGTACTAAACTTGCCTCTGACATGTGATAAAGTCTCTTTACTTAGCGCTAGCGCATATCTCCTAATCCACTGTTTTCCAATTGCATTAATATTTTTATACGGTACGTTTTCGAACGGCAACGTATTCATGTTATTTACACCAGTGGCCCCGTCTTGCCTATTTTCCTCTTCTTCCCATGGATTCTTGTTGACAGTGAACTCAACCCACATGTGCTGTGGGGAATCGCCATCAGGAATTGGATAAATTCTTAATTTGTTATTTCGTATTTCATAGGAATAGTGAGACAGCCTCGTAAATAAATGATCTTCATACGCCAAAGCTTGAAGCTTATTGTGCCAAGCCGGAATTAACTCGAAAGTTGTATCATCCGCATACTGGCCATAATGATTTAAGTTTCCTACGACATTAAGCCCACCATAATAGCCGTAGAACCTCCAAATTGCCTCTGGGGTTTTATAAAAAACTCTATGAATTTTAACTTTTTTATTGCCGACATCATCCGCGTAAGGGGGCGTCTCTTCCGTCGCGGGTTCTGTGGTTGCCGCGGAACTAGATATTACAGATTGCAAATCGTAATCTTGCTGGCCACCTTTGAGGCCAAAAGACGCGGAATACATGGTCAAATCTCCACCAATACCAGCTTCGGCTGCCAAACCATTGGCAACCCTCTGTGCATACCCAAATTCAAATCTTGGAAAAGAAAGATTAACCGCGATGCCCTTCGCATCTCCACCAATCATCTGTCCATCATGATCAAAGGTGCCAGTTGACATCCCGAGAAGGTCTGAGAGAACGTTTTTCGCCTGATGAATGTTAATTTGATAGGAATATTCTAAAACTGCCTCTTCGTAGGCCGCATAAATATTGCCGGTGGTTAGTTCTATATCAAGGACATCGCCACCTAACTTCTTGTATGTGTAAGCTACTTGATCTGAGGCTCCGTTGACAAAATTGGCGTCATATAGGAGTGAGTCTGTGTCGGAGTATATTCCAAAAGGGTAATGCCCTGTGTAGCCGGCGCCTTTGTTGCTGGTGCCGGTGCTCCCCGTGGCTGTTAAAACAATAGCGCTAGTAGTGGAGGCTGGGGATAACTTTGGTAATGACATCTATACTATCCCCCTATACACTCGCTATAAACACTTCTAAATCGCAAGAATCAGTGTCTGCATCAGCTTGAATATTTGTTAGACTTCCGAAATTTGTAGAAGAAGCAGCATCAGCATCTTGAGTTGCATTGAAAACAGCGCGCATGCCATTAGCATTGTCGCCATTCCATATAAAAGATTGTCCTGCATCAAGCTTAATAGCTGCCTCATCATTATCTTGATTTCTAAATGTTAATGTAATAAAATTTGTATCATCTTTATTGGTGAATCTTATATATCTAACATCAGTGTCGACATAGTGGCCGGCTGAAGCAACGGCATTACTAAATGTGGCTATTACAGACTCAGTAGTTGTAACAGTTATAATTCTTTTTGAGACTTCATTTATGCCGCTTACCGATAGCTCATTAATGGCGCCCTGATCTCTTCCGTTCAGAACGATTCTTTCCGTTAATGTAACCTTCAGTGTTGAACTTTCAATCGTGCTCGCCATGAGTCGATCCTCCCTACTGTGATATCTTCAACAGTAAGTAGTTTCCCATGGAACAAAGCACCGGATTTACAAAAGCTTTATAACAGCGGATTGCCTAGGCAGTTTTGACTTTCTTCGTAGCTCGGGGCTTGCCAGATGTCTTTTTGGCAGTTGTTTTTTTCTTGGTTGCCGATTTCGTCTTGGCTTTAGTGACTTTTCGCTTTTTAGTCGCGGGGGGCTCAGGTGTGGGGGTTTCGAGCACCACTTCCTCGGTCTCGGGCGCGGTGACGAGAACAGGGGCCTGAGTCTCGGGGGTCGGTTCGAGCTTTACCTGAGAGTTTTCGACTAGTGGGACAGGTTTTTCTACTGTGTGTGGAAATCTAGCTGCCTTGAGATGTCTATATTTAGAACTGTGAAGTATTCTTCTTTTTATACCCATTATTCCTCCAATGGTTATAATAAATAGTTTTAATTTTTAAAAAAGTGAAAATCTCAAAAAACGCCGGCGGTATTTTTTGCAGGTTGGTGTTTTTGGGCGTTGCTCCGTAAAAGCGGAATCCGAAACAGTTAAATTTTTAATCTAGGCCGTTCATTGTCAATATGGCGACGAGGCCCGGGAGATTTTCTTTTACATATACGCCCGCAAACAATGTATCTGTTCTTCCCCCGACATATGAAATGGCGGCATCCAAATGCTTGCTGATCTCAGGGTCGTTGGCCATCTCTGAGGTTACAACCAGTAACATCGACCCTGTGGTCGGCTTGCCTTTCGGCAATGGACATGGAGACCGGTTTAAACAGTTCTGAAATATCGATGCTCCCAAGTTTGGATCTTTTGGGTCTCGGATAATGGTCGAACCAATAAATGTCCTCTTCTTGGTGCGAAGGCAACGCTCTAGGTCTTTGGAATCAAAGGATTGAATGGAGGACTGCTCTGAGGATAATTTGAGGACTTGTGCCAGAAGCTTGGCAAATGCAGTATTCGCAAATGGGAACATGCCTAGCATGCCCACCTTGCCTCTCAGAAGCTTCACTTGCCTCTCGTTATCAACGATAATGTGTGTATGCTTTGAAACATCTTTCAGGAGAGATTCCGCGTTCTTGCTGATAGTGGAGTTTAGAGCCTCCTGAGCGGATGGTTGTGAAACTATATAGACGACGGAACCTTCTGCACTCACAGACTTTAAATAACGCTCAAATACGCCGTGTAAGGCGCCAGATGCACTTCCGGTACCTCCACCCCCTCCAGCGAGAACAAACAGCCAATCAACCCCTCCAAGCTTAGTTCTGAGGGCATCTTCAACAACAGCACCATTGTCTGCAAAGACGGTCTTGCCAAGATTCACATCTTTTCCAATTCCGTCTGCGTCTGGGATTAAAACAACATGTTTGTCATCTACTCCTTCTGGGATATCTTTAGCTGTGGTATTGACAAGCAAAGTCTTGTTGAATCCAATGTCGAGAAAGGCTTTGGCCATCTTGCCTCCGCCTCCGCCGATGCCGATGACAGCACAGTTTAGTGAGGATATCACCTCATTATCGGCTAATTGTTCTTCGCCTTTTATTTCTTCGTTGTCGCCGTAATGGTCTATAAAATCAAAATCACTCATAATTGTTTTCCTTTGTTCCCCCGATGTTCACTATAAATAGTTCTCACAAAAAAGAAACCCCCAACCGATTGGAAGGGGGTTTTTGATATTTGATATCAAATATTATTATGCGGGCGTGATGCCGGCATAGGCGTCGTTGATGACAACGGCGCTGGCAGTTCTTACACTACCCTGCACATACCAGTCGGTACCATCACAGTCAAACTGGAGCCAGTCACCGACAGTCAGTGCTCCTCCAGAGCCGTCCATATTCAGCGCTGAAGTTGCACTTGTAACCTCAAAAATGGCTCCGGCAACCATGAGGTTGCCTCCCATATCGACGGAATCGCTTCCTGTGTCGACTAAGAAGTCTTTGGTGGCCTCATTGTCACTAGCGGTTGCTAAAATGAACTTAAAAGTTAAGCCAGCCGCCGGTGTGGGTAATTGGCACACAACACTTACCGTACCGCAATCAATAAAAAATGTAGTGCCTGAATCTGCCGCTACGAGCGTTTTTGTTGGAGTGCCGGTGGTGCCGACCGAAGATAGCGTTTCGGTCACGGCCTTTTGTCCTTTAAATGTTGTAGAGCCCCAATTAATCTCTCTCTTCAAATTTTCTAACAATTTCTCGACTCTCGCGAGCCCTAGTCTTTTACTTCCCATAGTTAAAAACCCTCCCTTGGCTTTTCGCCATTTATAATCGTGTCACCGCTAAATTGCGGCCGTGCCTTAAAGCACGCAATAACTTGGAATGAACCTTTGTGGTTCACCAATAAATAGTATGCCAAACCAATAAAGTACTTAGGGATAAAAAAAACCCGCCCTCCAAAGAGGGCGGGTTGGCTTAGTCAACTAAGACTCTACAGATTAGGAACCAGTGGAACCAGCCTCATTCAAGAGTCCGCGGATAATGACCAGACCATACATATCAGGTCTCACCATCTTCTTGGCGTACCGAGTCATCACACCCTTGCGAGGAGTGAAGTCTTCAGGTCCGAAGATAGTGGGAGTGACTTGCAGAGGCACATACGGAGCATAAACATAGCCGCTCTCAAGGAAGCTTCCACCTTTACGACCAACGAGAACAATGTTCCGGGGGAAGTAAGGATCGATGTAAACGTCCCATTTCTTGGAGATAGAGCCTGCTTTAACAGCACCGACGGTACCCTTGTTGTCATCAACAGTAAGCGACGCACGGAAGCCACTGGTGAATTCAAGGATACTGGCAACTTCAGGTGAAACCACGATGAAGTTCGCACCACCACGCAGAGTCTTACGATGGATCTGAGCGGAGACATCATTGATAGTCTCGACCAGAGTCTCGTACCACTCGCTCACAGTACCTGTGAAGTCAGGGGCAGCCGAAGACTGTCCAACCTCAGTACCGTTTGAACGATGCAGGAACAGACCGGGTGAACGTGACCAGTAATAAGTACCGGCACGAGCGCCTGAAACAAGGTCCTTGACGATCTCGCGGTCGATCTCAAGAGCAATATGCTCAGAGAGGACGCTAGTAAGCTCGACTTCGGCATCCAAGTTGTGGTAGGCATTAAGATCCTGTCCCAACTCTGGAGTCCACTTAGCTTTGAGCTTCTTGGTGATCGCGGTAACAGCAACGCTGTCAACCTTGATATCGATCTCTGGGATCACATCACGCTCAACACTGTCGTACTCAGCAGTACCGGTGTTATCGGCACCTTCAAGACCCCATGTGACTGTACCCTTAACGGATCCAAGACCATTACCAGTCGTGAACTGATCAGCATATGGGAAGTCTAAAGCCCAGATGTTGAGGTTCGAACCGTGGGCCGCGTTTGGCCGAGTGACGTCACTGAGTGTCGCATTTGTACCACCTATGAATGTAAAGCGCAGATAATCCTTGCTAATTCGTTTGGTGAGTCGACGGACTTGGTGAATATACTCGTCCCCGGTGAGGCCAAAAGCAGTAGCCGAGGATGACACGGCGCCTGCCGCAGCACCTGCGAGGCAAGGCTTCAGAGCAAACGAGTGGAGATTGTCAAAGTTGAACTTCCCAATATGGTCACCAACGTACATATCCACTTGGAAGACCTTATCGGTCTCGCCGGATGTGGAGAAAGCAAGAAGATCGGCATCATAATCGATGGCCTTTTTCCATGCTTCGCCACCAGCGTTAAGAAGCTCGGGTGCAGCAAGTGCTGTACCGAATGCCGCGAAACCACCGGATGCGATAGTTCCAGAACAAGCATTCACGCGAGTACTCTCGGCGCCATTTGCGGATGTGAGGACGAGGGTACCCGTCGGAGACGAATAACCGGAGTTGAGAGAATAAAAACTCTCCTCCGCTCCACTTCCAGCAATTGTTGAGGATGTTGGGTCTTCCTCACCAAGGTCGACACCACCCGTCAGGGCTTGACCAACGACGCCTCCACCATAGATGGAGTCATCTGCATCAGAACCAAAGCGAGTGTTCGCAGTGGTAAAGTCTAGGAAGAAAATGAGGCCCGAGGGCAAACTCATTGGTTGAACGCTAACAAGATCGTTAGCAAGAAGTCCACCGAATACACGACGAACCAGTGGGAAAGCAACGGACGCAAAGCCCTCTACATCACCGCCGGCCATGGAAGAAGCCTCTTTTAGAAGCTGCTTAGCTTGGTTTTCAAGAAGTCGTGCCATACCTTGACGCTGAGCGTCTCCGGTAAGGCCTTCAAGAAGACCAGTCTTTTCCCATTTGGACAATAATGCATCACCTTCCTTGGCAAGATCGCGGTTAACGATGCCTTCAGTTAGTTTTTGTAATACTGACATTTTAAAATCACCTCCTTTTAAATTTAATTGATTTTTTGTCTATTATCAGGTAATACCAGCCAATTTTTGAAAACGATCTTTCGCTACGATTTCTCGTTTTGAATTCGCGTTTCTTCTTCTCGGCATGGTTGTTGAAGGTCTTCTGATTACTTCGTTCAGTGATTTTGGCTGCTTCTTGGAAGTGCCCACTGCACTCTGAAGGGTCTCACAAATAACCTTCGCTTCCTCTATAGAATCTGCTTTTTGAATCGATTCGACAATTTTTGATTTTTGTCGCTCATTCAGGGAGGGACTATTCAATATACGGTTTGTATAGAGTAATTGTGCGTTTGACAGGTTCACTTCTTCAAGTTTTCCTTTCAAACGATAAAGTATTGCCTTGAGTTCTTTATTAGACTCCACAAAAGCTTGGCTATTTTGCTCAAGCTCTTGGATTCTTTCATAACTCTCTGCAAGGCGATAATATAAAGCTTCTTTTTCCGGATCTTCTTCTAGTTTTTCTTCATCCGATTGGCCTGCTTCTTCCAAATCTCGCTCATATTCTAAAACTCCCTCGGCGGTTGAGCCGCCGGGATGGACAGCATCCCACCCGGTTGGTGTTCCGGCCGTATCTGAGACCACTTGTTCAATGATTTCTCTAATATCTTCCTCAGATATTTCGAGTTCAATGTCATCCTCTTCTGTCTGGGTCAGTTCTTCAGATATCATACCTAGCAACTCATCCTCATCAGATAGCTCTTCGGCGCCGGGTGGGGCTCCGAAAGCCGCGGCGAGCGCTTCGTTTGGTACGGGGTCGCCCATGGGCATATCTTCTTGATGTTGAAGGAGGTCTTCAAGGGTAAATTCAACTGTCTGTTTCTCATCATCGTCGGGGCATGGGCACAGTGGTGCCAGAGCGGCGGCGGCGATGGGGACTGCTGCGACGGGATCGGTTGCAAGGGCATCTGGCTCTCCAACAACTGCGCGACCTAATGCTTCCTCTTCCGATGTGGCGATACCGGCGCCGAAAGCTTCTTCTGGGGACAGGCCGCCGGGGGCGAGAGGATCCTCTTCTTCCTCGGGAGGAAACTCCTCTTCCAATAAAGAATCAACGGCACTCTTAACTTCGGTAGAGTACCGCTCCAATATAGCTGTTTCCGCACTCTTTAGCGCGGCTGATCTTAGATCATTAGCATCGATTATAGCTTGTTCAAGCAAAGAAGACATATTTTACCCTCTAAAGTCCATTTTCACAAAATAAATAGTATGCACAATCCACAAAATCCTCTTATCTTTCACTTAGGCACCTCTACAAAATAAAATCTTATTTTTCTAGAGCCTTCTCAATGACTCTTTTACGTCTAAGCTTTTCTCTTCTTCTTTTAACAGATGGTTTTTCATAATATTGCCTCTTCCGAAATTCCTCAACAATTTTAAGTTTTTTACATTTCTTTAAAAATCTTTTAATAGCTCGTTCGGGGTGTTCGTTGGGACGAACGATGACTGTGATATGGGATGGTCGTCTGCCTTTTGTGTTTATTTTTGGGGCTTGTTTTTTATGGCGGCGGGAAGAGTCCCAATGACGATGTTTCTTATTGCTTCTTTTGTAAGCCATTACTTCCTCATTAATCCAATTTATGGCGTAGTAGTGACGCCATGAGACACACCCATTAAACCATCCCAAGAGGATGACAAGTGTTGTCGCTCAATGCCGGTAAGGCCGGCAACAACTGTTGCCTTGATATTATCGGCTGCGCCAGTAGCCATAAGATACAGTCTGGTGATTTTAAAGTCGGCCGAAAACGATTGTGATGCCTGCAACGTTATAAAGTTGTAGGGACCTGATGTTGCCCCGGCAGCCTCGCCAATGAGGCCGGCCTCCGAGAAGGCGAACTTAAGGGTGGCTACCTGAGCGTCTGATTCATCAGCGTCGCCGTCGTTTATAACTGTGACAAATTTTGTGACAGACGGGAAAGTAACTTCAAGTGCCGTGCCCAGCGCACCAGTTGCAGGGACCGCAAGCAGGGTCGAAACAAAGGGTCGGGCCGATACCTGATATGAACCGACGTTATGCAAGCCGGCCTGATATCTTCCAAAATTATAGTTTGCCATTTTAATTCCTCTCTTCTAATAAATAGTATCTAGCCCATTAAAGCTTTCCAATTTTTTCCACCGACTGCAAGAATACCTGAAATGTCGACCCCGGGGTCGTTTGGTGGTACACCGGTAAGGGCGCCGCCGCGGGTGGAGGCCGTTGTGGAGGCCTCATAAGACGTCAGAGGTTCCGTACCTTCAAAAATATTCACACCGTTATAGGCGTCTTTGTTAATTGACGCCAAGAGAGATTCTTTCTCTCTCTGCATTTGTTGTTTGAATTCGGCGGCGGCGTGGTTAGGCTGGGAGGGCCTGAGATCCGCCGGTTTCTCCTCTTGTAATACTGAGTGTGTTCCGAGACCTTTGACAACCTCTGATATAACACTCGATAAAAGCCCTTCTTCAAGCAAAGTCTCTTGAATGCACTCTTTAACGAGCGGCTTGATTATACTTTTTAACTCTGTTTTTTTCATTTTTCTCTCAAAATATCATTTAACATTCTATTAATTTTGTCTGCTTTAGTAAAAATATTTGACTCTTTATGCTCTTTCATCATAAACGCGCCGGGGGTCGAAGGTTCGGAAACAAAATCAAAACATATCAGTTGAAAATCGTCCTCTACTATGGTGTTGCCTTTTTCTTCTCTCGTAGAACCCAAGCCGCGGGATGAGATACCAAGGGTAACACCGGATTGGGCCAGATTTCTAAGGATATTTCCCGATGGAGTGTCAAGTACTTCGACCTTTCCCATCAGGGCCGGGCCGTCCCACCACATGTCAGTAACAAGATGGGAAGCGTTTCTAAGATTGATGACAGAATCATCGGGATGGTCGAGTTCTCCTAGGGCGCGGCGCTCTTTGACGAGCTTCCAATAATTCTCCACCTCTCGCTGGAGGATTCCCTTTTTATATACACGGCCGTTTCCATTAGGGGTATCAAACTTCTGCATGCAGCCGGTCATAAAGAACTTTTTGCCATCGGCCATAAGCCTTCTTTCTTCTTCGGTTAACATGTCCTGACATACCCCTCCGTCACAAAGGGCATAGTATTCTCTTAAAAGTTGTTTTCCCATATTCTTCTCCAATCGACATCAAAGGCGGGCGCAACCCGCCCGGGCTAAGACCCGCTACAACAGCGGCGAACTCTTGGAATATCTCTACGTCGCATTGTTAAACTCCCTTGTCAAATTTTATGCCTTCGTCTCCAACAATCATTGAAAGAATGTAAGAAACTCCGGCTCCCACGCAGCCGCAAATAAAAAAGTTTGCCACAGTGTAGTCAAAAGTAAATAGTTCTGTCCACTGGTTAATGACAAACAAAAACCAGCCTGCATGAAACCCAAAGCACAAAGGGCAGTGGAAAAGTTTCCCAAAGCCCCAAAGCCATTCTTTCGAAGGCCTAATTCTATTAAAAATGCTCGCATATACGACAAGAAAAGTCAAGCCGTAGCAAGCAAGCGCAAACCACAATAATTCCACGTTAACTCCTAAAGTGTATAATTCTGCCAATAAGGGCCAAAATTATAGCCCGGGCGCAGGGATCCCTTGGAGGCTTCATGGGGGACATCACCCAATTCTGTTGAAGCTTCTTCATCCGGATCTGTGAACCTGTCTGTTGTAAGTTCTTCATATTTGTCCACGAACTCAAAATAGGGGCGCTCATCATCGATATATCTTGCGATATTAATAATGGCCATTGTCTCAGCATTTAGTTCTTGGCTCGGAAAAATGTCTGCCTCTATAGAACCAAATATATTGCCCCCCATAACGGTTTCTGGGTCGACCACTCCCTTTCGCGAAAGGAATTTGAATAATCGATCTTGTGCTCCGTAAACCATATCATTGAGAGCTTCCTTCGGGAAAGATATAATTTTCATTTTTTCTACATCTAAAACTATGTCGATATCAGCGTGATCGAAAATCATCAAATCACCCCTTAAATTGCGACGCATATTTAAACTTACACCAACAGTCTTTTCGGGACCTTCGGGTCGGGAAGCAAACGCTGTTTTTTGCGGTGGGCGCCCTATTTTTATACTAATCGACATCCGCAAACACCTCGGAAACTAATTTTTGGGTTTTTAAGACAAACTCAATCATTTCGCCGTCAATTGATACCCCTTTTTTAAAAGAGTTCAACCTTTCAAGGATTCTATCTGTCTGGGAAGACATATTTGGATCTAAAGAGATCTCACTTAGTTGTGACATCTCCGAAGTCTTCTGCTTTAGGCGTCCGATTTCTTCGTTTAAATAAATCTTTAAAGCTAATCCATTGTCTGAGAAGGCGACGAGATAGTTTTTTAGTAATTCTGATTGTTCTTTTAGTAGTTCTGCCCCATATTTCTCATTAAACCCCTCTATTAACTTTTTATAAGTTAGTTTATCAAGATGTGGCAAATTTCTTGAGGGGGGAAGGGCTTGAGGCTTGGCCATGACCGAAATTAAAGATCTCTCTAAAAGGACTCTCTCCTTTGGTGTCAGGGTGTCATTAAATATTTGTGAGATTGTGGCCAAACTTTTGTAATTTGGTACAAAATTCGAAAAAACGCCAGAAGTTATTTCCTTGTTAATGCGTTTTATGAGGACAGATTGTTTTTCATAGATCTGGCTCTTGTCTATTTTTGAGTGCGCGGTCTTTGTCTCGGACACTAGCCTCTCCGCTGTATATAAGTCCACATTTTCTGTTTCTTCTAGGGTCTTGTATAGTTGCAGTTCTTGTCCGAGGATGGAACTCTTTTTGAAGTTCTCTTTTATTATCCCAGCAATTACATTCTTTTTAGAGTCTTCTTTATTAATTATTGATTTAGTTAATTCTTTTATTAGAGCTTCATATAAAAAGGCAGTGTTACGTTTTTTATTATGTTTTAGTTTCATCTTCTTTTAACTCCGAACTCTTAAGACTATTAATTAGCGACCTGACTTCATGGTTGGTATCAAAAAGTCTCGCTTCTTCTATCATTTCCTTATCACTATAATTAGATTGCTCTTCTGCTAACATCCCTTTAACTAATGAATCTAAGCCGCCATGACCAGATTTACCCGGCATCTTCGTTCTGGGATCCACATAACCTCCGGCGATGGACTTGTAATGGCGCCTGCGGCCACCGGTTCGGCGGTTGTCTTTCTTTACTGGGTAATACGCCTTTTGCTTAGAACCCGGGGTATACCATCCGTCTTCGCGGCGGCCGGGTGGCCCTTCGCCTTCGGGGGCTGCTAAAAGAACGTCCTCTTCCCCCTCCTCTGGTGGGGCTTCTCCGCCTTCCTCCGGTGGGGCGCCGCCTTCTTCTGGGGGCGCTTCGCCTTCCTCTTCCGGTGCACCCTCGCCGGGCATACCAAGCCCTCCGGACATTCCGGCGGCGCCTAAACCAGCAGCCTCTTCTTCCATGGCCGACGCGACGGCGGCCAAAGTTGCATCAAACTTGCGATCATAAAAGATCTCTCTCTGATTTCGGAGAAATTCTTCCTCTGAAAGGTTGAACAGTTTATCAGCAATCCACCTCCTACTAAAGAATCCCTCTGTGGCCACGCCGGCAACATCAAATTTAGTATTCCAATGTTCAAGCGTTTGCATTTCGGCAATTCGAGACGGATTGTTCAGCGACAACTTAAATCCTACCAAATCTTCGTCTCTGTACCCTAGGGTATATAAGTGAATAATGCCTATTTTCTCTAGCTCGGAGATAACTGCTCTCTGCAACCTCTGGATTGTGCGTGCGAATCGGATGTCTTTCTGGGCGAGTGTGGTCTTGTCCTCTTCGGACCCCTCGGCTCTTGACAAATACGAGGCCGGGATTTTAAGAGCGGCAAAAAGCTTATCTCTTAAGTACTTGACATCATCAATTTGGCCAGTAAAGGATCCGCCGGCTAGCGTCTCCACTTTAGAAGAAGTTTGTCCGCGGATGGGAATGAAATAGTCTTCCTCAATCGACAAAGGATTGTACCTTAAGTCAACGCGACCATTCGTAGGATCGACAACTTGATTTCTCTTCATCTGTGTCATGACCTTTTGAATATACTGCTCAACATCGGTTGGCGGAATATTTCCGACATCGACATAGAAGACTCTTCGGTCCGGGGCGCGCACGATGCGGTAGGCCATCATTGCGTCCTCTAATAAAACTAGCTGGCGCCAGATCCGGCGTGCGGGTTCGAGAACTGAGGTTCCATATGGAATATATTTGTCATTTCCCAAAATTCTGAAATGGGCAACTTGCCAATTCTCAAGAGTTAGGCCGGCGGTATTCCACTGAAACTGTACATAATCCGGGTTGGTCTTATCTTCGCCTTCCATCCTTTCGACCTCGGAGACAGGGAGACCAATAAAAGTCTTGACTCCAACTTCCTCGTCTAGGTCCAAGTACAAAAAATAGTCCCCGTACTTGCACATAGAACGACACCAACCAAAAAGATTGTGCTCAATATTCATAATATTGTGATAAAGCGTATGAAGCATTGCTTTGATTTCTTCATTCGGGCACTTAATATGTAACATTGGCGACAACGCCGAATGAGTGGTCATTTCGTCTGCATAAATGTCAATCGCGGAGGCAATCTCTGGGGTGTACTCCATCTGTTCGAAGTCCACATATCGTTCTGCACGATTGTGTTGATTCATCATCTGCGGCTGCATATTTCCAAATGGCAAATATGTGCTCTTTTTGAACTGCTGGCCGCTGGCTGATCTGAATCTGGATGCGTATTTGTCTAGTTGGCGGCGGCGGAGCCTTCGGCCCGATTGAGTCCTTCTGTTAACTATCGGGCCGGAAAAGATTCTTGTCAAACTTTTAAATAAGTCTGATCTTGGGTTTCTTGGGTTTCTGGTGTTGTCTGCCATTTGTTCTATCCTTTAAAAAGCCATGAGAGATCATTGTATTGTTGCATTTCATCGTGGAGCTTAGTGTCTCTCTTGTGACTGGACATTCCCGCCACAGTTGATGTAAATGTTGAATTAGTGGTAATCATTGATTCCAGCAGTGCCTTCCTGTATTCTAAGTCTTTTTGGTTGATTGTGAGTGCCGTGTCTCTGACCCAGCAGCCGATTGCCAGAGCCATAACCAAGTCATCGTGATAACTTCTCATGGCCTCGGCCTTATTATTATTCCATATAAAAGTTTTAAACTCATCGACAAGTCGTGAAGAATATATAGTAATTAGTTTATTTCGAATGAATTCCTCCATTTTTGCGATGATTAGTGGACGGGTTTTTGAAGAGGTAGTGAAGCCGGGAATTGAATTGTTCATCGACTCGGCCTGAATCTGTTCTACATACTCGTGTGTCCCCTTTACAGAAAAATAGAGGTTAGGGTATTGCCTATCCTGTAGTTTCTCCAGAATTGAAATCCCCAGACTGTTATTTTCAACGACCAAAAGACAGTCCCCGAATTCTCTCCCGGTGCTGTCGAGCACGCTAGCAAATTGTTCTAAATTAGGCTTACCACGATATTCTCCTATTATTTCCATTGTTTCCAACTTAATGATGTGAAAAACGGAGTAATCGGCACCGTCGCCGCGGGCGACGTCAGCGACCACTAAATAAGAGGCCGCGGGGTTATACTGTTCCCACAACCACAGGTTGCGATCAAATCCGGTTCTATAAATGGGTTCTTTAATACTAAAAACTAATCTCTCTAGATCTTCCGGGTGGATAACTGTTTCGCCCGATGAGTTGAAGTTGCACTCAAGCTCTTGGGCGATTTGTCGGCGAGACATATTTCTGGTTTCTTTTTCGAACCAGTCTTGGTCTCTATCGGGGTGAACGGCCCATGGTAGGTTCGTTGGGTGAAAATCATTTTCTTCATTTTCGGCCTCAACGTAGATTTTATGGAACCAATTGCCGACACCGTTTGGTGTGGAAAGCGCGATGCATCGACCACCAGTTGATAGGGTAGGATACAAGCCTGTCCATAGTTCTTCTAGCCCTTCAACGTGGGCGGCCTCGTCAATTACGAGGAGGGATAGAGCTTCGGATCGGCCAGCATCTCCCGATGTAGAAGCGGCTTTGACCTCGGATCCGTTTGTGAGGACAAACGAGGTTCTGTTATCAATCTTAATATCTGCGATGCGTAGCCAAGGGGGAACATTTTGCATAATGCTCTTCACCTTCTTAACTAGATTCGCTGCTGTCTGGAATTTGGTTGCGATAACGAGAACATTTTTGTCTCGATAGAATAATAACAGCCACACAATATATGCGGCTGTAATGGTTGAAATTCCCAACTGTCGGGCCTTCAGGATCACGTTGAATCGATGGGCATCAAAATCAAGCAACAGGTCGTCTTGAAAGGAATAGGTTTTAAAAGGGATGAGGCCCTTTAACGGGTGTGAAATTCTTGCATAGTTATTAATAAAATAAGCCGAATCTTTACCACATTTGACTATCTCTCTGACTATTTCTGACCTAGATAGTTGAGAAGACATTACTCTGCCTTATAAGAACTAAGTACATCCTTTCTAGCCTTGACTTTCCCTTTGCCGGTGTAGACGGGTTGGCCCTGTGTGGGCTCTTTCCTTTTATCGCTTTTGGCCTTCTTACCCCAGCCACCTTGGTCAAGAAAAGATTTGAATTTTGAATCAACAACATCCTTGCTTTCTCCCTTGATAGGATCAGCACTAATTCCGCCGATATCATAATAACACTTTGCTTGGACCCATGAACGTACACGAGAGGTGTTCTGCACCAATGCGTCTAACTCTCCCACTTTTTTAAGGGCCAAGGAATTACCGGTAATTTTCTTATATTCTTTCTTGATGAATTTAGCGATGTTCTCAATCATGTCCTCGATATCACTCTCAAAGTTCTTGTCGTGCACATCTTTAATTTTAATTTCGGCATGGTAGTGAATACACAATTGATCACCATGATAGGCGACCCTAAAGCCATCCATAATGCGGGAATCCGTAATTGGGTTTCCTTCTTCTCTCTTTAGGCCAACCTTGATGGGCTCGCCTTTATCGTCTAGGGCGCCGTCATGACTGTTTGCCATAACCTGAGAGATACCCCTAGCAACATCTGTTATTGTGATCTTAGTGGCCATACTATTTATCTCCTAGTTTTTTCAGCCGCCGAAGCTCTTCTCTAACAAGAGACTTGATCTTAAGATCCGAGACTTCTGCGATGGTTTTGCCGCCCATAAAGGGCTGAGCTATTGCCTTCTCGATGCCGGCTTCGAAACCACGAGATGGCTGCTGATAATAAGCCGATGTGGTGGTCGCTTCTTTTATTTCAGAAAGCGTGGCGCTTATTTCATGAAGAAGCCGAAGAACCTCAGCAGTAGCTCCTTCATGTGAAACAGCAGGCGCTTGGTGTGAAACTTTAGTACTTTTTGCCATTTTTGATTTTCCTTCCTTTCTTGTGCGTCTCTTAAAATCTTACGAGTTGTGTAATAGCACAGGTGACAACAATTGTCTTTTATCATATAAACATCGTCTTTGGTGTCAAAAGAATATTTGCCACATACCGAACATGTTCTGTCAATAGTCTCTTTATTAAGTAGTTTTTTAGAAATAAAAACGCCATCAACTTCTATTTTCTCATTTTTTTGCTCAAGGTGATCTTTTCGAGCCTGTATTTTCTTAATTTGTTCCCTGTATTCTTTTTCTTTCTCTTCGCCCCAGTTACCTCTTGGGTTCTGGATCGTTTCTTTGCCGTACTTTTTGGTGATGGCCTTTTCTAGTTTGACGATGTAATTCGGATCCTTCTTTTTGTCCATTACTTGCTCGCAAAATGATAGGTGCCGAAGCCAACTCCAAAGCCAATAGCTACACTAGTTGCTACGACAACGGGTATATTTAATTTTTTATTCTTTTTGATTATATCTCTGAGTTCTTCGAGTTCTTGGTCTCTCGTGTTTATCTCGACTTGGTAACGCACCTTCGTCTCGTCTAGGGTGATTTCCATATTCTTTATGATCAGATTATAATCTAGAGAAAGGTTTCGTTTTTCGAAATCACACTGTTTACGCTCTTCTTCTTTAAGAAATTCTTTCCAAGTGAGAAGCTTGGCCGTTGCCTCGGTATCGAAACATGTCGCTTCAAAAGGAACGGGGGCCCCTTTGGGCACAAGAGTAAACTTCCCCTCACCTGCATGAGCGTTAGTCGGGTATACTAAACAAATCAGAAATAATATTTTACTCAACATACTCAAAATGAAAGTTCTCCTCTATTTCTGAAATTAGTTGCTGCGGGTTTTCCTGCCTCAGCCGCACCAGTTCGTTAACACGTTCGGCTTTAATCTCAACAATGGAGCTTTTATACTCGCTATACTCGTCTTCAAGGGCCTCGATCTTTTCTTTATATTCTTCCAGTGCCTCTTCTTTTCTTTCTGTCTCTCGTTTATAACTCTCTTTTAATTCTTTAATCCGGACTTCGTAGCTCTCCACTGACGCGTCGTAGGCATTTACCAGACTCTTGTGATCTTGCCACCACAAGAAGGAGACCGCAAATAACAGACATGCTATCGCGATCTCCTTCCAGTATTTGCCTAATATAGACAAAAGTGTTTCCATCAGGAACCCTTCAGCTTAACAACGGCATCAATGACAGCTTGGCCGCCAAGGTAAAGAGCCGAGATGGTTACCCAATCTCCGCTGGTTAAGAATCCGGTTGCTGCAAGTCCGGTGGCAGTGCCCCAAACAAGTAGTTTCCGTGATACGACCTTTTCTAGTGCGCGGTCGAACGCTCCTTTAATCAAATTCATGTTACCTCCAATAGTAATTAGTTACTGATTAATGTAAGCATAACCCGATTTTTTAGATATGTCAAGGGTTAAATCTACAACATCCTTCAGTGAATCCAAATGGGATATCAAAAGGATTGTCTTGAAATGCACCTTAACCATGTCTAAAAGCTGAGTAAATGCTTGTAGGTGTTCCTCGTCCAGTGCCGTCCCCGGTTCGTCAAGCACCATAATGTCGCTTGTCGGCAGGTTTGAAACTGCAAGGAAGGCAAGACGTATGGCCATTGCGGCCATTGTCTTCTCTGCTCCCGAAGCCATGGAGAGTGGACGAGGTTCATGGCTCGGGTGCTTGATAAGAATATCAAGCCTATTTCCATCCTCTTCAAAGAGGACTTCAAAATTTGTTAGGTTCGCTAAAACCTTTGCTATCTCCTGATTAATAACAGGAAGCTTCTTTTTAATGACGTCATAAGCAATCCCGTTAGGATGCATAGCCCGCATATAAAGATCATAGGCTGCGAATTGTTCTCGGAGTTCAATATACTCACCTCTCTGTTCCTTAATATTCACAACCTTTTGCTCAAGAGAGCCCACGAGGCGATGATAATTTAAAATTTCTTCCTCACACTCATCTAGTTTGGAACTAATGGTCGTGAGTTTAGAAGACAAGCCCTTCTTTTCAGATAAGAAGGCTTCGAGATTTTCGATGGCCTCCTTGTTGTCCTCGTAGGATGTCTCTTTGGTCTTGAGGCTCGCGAGTTCATTCCCCAAACGGTTGATAGTGTTTTTGTTGCGCGCTATTTGAAGTTCGGTCGTGGTAATTGTTCCGGAGGTTCCATCCCTCTTTTCCATCAAAGCCTCGTACTTTTCGATGGATCCGCGCAGCGCCGGGACATCCAACTCTTTGTGTCTTTTAGAGAAGGCTCCTATCTTCTCTTCTACATCTGGCCTTTGTTTTAAAGCCTCTTCCGCTTCGTGAAGACACTTGCAGCCTTTTAAGAATTCGGGATCCTCAAGAGAAGCCGCCTTCTTTTCTATTCGGCACAGTTCCAATCCCAAATCGGCAACTTTGCCCCATAATTCACCTGCTTTTTCTTCTTTAACCCTCAAGTCTTCTATATCGTAATCTTCGAGAAACTTATTTATTTTGGCAATAAGGGCTTTCTTGTTTTTTAGGTCCTTCTTGTCTTCCTTCAGTTTCTTCTGCGCAGTGGTCAAATCTAACCTCCTGCTCCTGATATCGGCTCTTACTTGTATGATATCAATAACTTCTGCCGGAATGGAATCAATTTTGTTGTCAATGTCCGTCACCGCGGACGTGTACTTCTCGGCAAGAATCTTCAAACTCTCACATACCGCCTCTTGCTTCAATAATTCTTGTTCACAATTGGTGTGCTCTTCTTCAGCCTCTTCTATCTCGGTATCATATTCCCGACCTTCAAGCAACTTAATGCCGCCTCTCATGTCGGAAGCATCTTCTTTCGCTAATCTGTATTTTTTCTCGAAGATTTCCAAGTCGAGAAACTTTGCCAAGATTTCCTTCCTTCTTGTGCTGCCTTCCCTAATAAAGGAAAGACTATCAAGCTGGCTAGACAAGCTAGTGAGAAGGAAATCATCAAGAGATCCGAAGACTTTTCTAATGTTTTTGTCCGTATCGTTTCGCGTAAGCCCATTTAAACTAACCTTTTCGCCGTTGGGGTCGATCTTGAAGAAATCCAAATCGGTTTTTGCTTCAAGTGTCTCAACGCCCTTTAAGCGTTTAATATATTTCTTTGATTCGCGGCGAACATAATATTGTTCGTCGCCAATAGTAATTACTACCTCACCAGAGCCTTCGCCCTTATTTTGGTTAATAATATTCACATTTTTTCTTTCGTTCTTCGAAGTTGTATTGAATAGCGTGTATAACAAACTGTCAATAACACTAGATTTGCCAGAGTAGTTTTTGCCGAAGACGCCTACAGTACCTGCCAACCGATTGAAATCAATCCGATTGTCGTCGCCATAGTTGAACAGGTTGTCCCAGCGTAGCTCATTTATGCGCCACTTAATGTTTCTGGAGATCTCTTCGCTCTCCTCGGCCTTTTTCGTATATCCAGAATTAAGGTCGAGGACTTTCTTCATTAGTTCTTCTGTGACCTGATATTCTGATAAATACTCGCGAATCAACTCTTCTTGGATTGCGGGGTTTCTCATATCGTCTTGGTTAATGCTATCCGTGATCTCCTCGACGTTACCCCGTTCTCCCGCGGCCCTATTCAGGAAATTGATGGTATCGGGCTTAAAGCGTTGCTTCGCGACATCTACTGCCTTCCGCATTGCTTCAAGAGACAAATTATTATTGGAGACAAGCCGTAATCGCGAACCCTTCTTCACAGACAAGCCCTTGGGCATACGCCCAGTGGGGGTTAGATTTATTGTTATAAAGGGCTTGGGGTTTTCAATTACAATATGCTCACAAGTAAAGTCGTCTTTATTATGGATATTCCATAGTAAAAATCCCTTATCATTTGTCTCACCAAAGTTCTGTTGAACAGTGGAGCCCGGATACCGGACGCGTCCATGGTCATCAAGGATCTGATTCGTTTTATGAATGTCACCAAGAAGAACGTAGTCGTGCCCTTCAAAAATTTCAATTGGGTGGTCGCCGTGCGTCATTACCCAGCCCGTGTCGGTCTTCACACCTGACACAGATCCGTGGTAGAGGGCGATATTAATCCGCGTATCGCTTGACGGCTTAACCCAGTTCTCTTCATCAAATACAGAAAGAACATTAAAGGTAATCCCGCCTCTTGTATGCACCTCACCTGCGTCCTTTAATAGATGCAATTGCGGATGGTTTAGAGCGGTGACGATTGGCGTGATTGCATCTTGCCTATGTGCATTCTTCAGGTTACCATCATGGTTCCCGAGAATAATATAGGTTGGTGCAATGTCGGCAAGGTTCTTTAGGAACGATGTCGCCAAGTCAAAATATTCAGGAGAGAGTTGAGTTTTTGTATGTGCGAGATCTCCGCAGTGAACAATGTAGTCAACTTTCTCTTTTCTTAGTCTATCATAAATCTGATCGAAAACTGCTCGATACTCTTTATGATACTTATAATTGCGGATGTGCGTATCCGCTAGATGTGCTATCTTCAAAGTAACCCCTTACTTGAATATATAATATAACATACACTTGACCTGCTGTCAAGGATTATTTTTATTTCTCGCGCCGAGGCGCCGAATCAGCAGCATATTCATCCGAATGTATTGGAGGAGCATTTTCCTTTTTCTCTTCTAAATCTTTTTCATTAAGAATCTCTTCTAGCTCTTCACCAAACAACTCACCAGCCTCCTCATTTGTGAGGACAACTTCTAACTCTTCTTTGATGATCTGTTTAAGTTGGCCTTGGTTGATTTTCATTTTTTAGGGGCGACATTGAGCGGGTCGCTAGCAATAGTCTTAAGCCTATATTTATTACCGATCCTTTGAACGCCTTTGACACCCCAAATATATTCGGATGCAACTTCTCTGATAAGTTCTTTTAATTTTTCTTCTGTAAGTTTCATTGTTTACTCCCGTGGGTTTGCCTGTGCAATTAAGCCGGCTAAAATAGTTGATTCTCTCTCATCCAATTCAACGGTTGCCGAGAGACGCTTCTCTGGGCTGTGTAGAATCGAATAGAATAGGGCCTCCAAACTTGATATAACGGACTCGTCGCCTTCCGGTTCCATACCCGGGTTGGGCATCATATCTGGTGTTCTGCTCACTGCGGGGTCTCTGCCGGCAGAAAAGTCAACCGGGGAAAGAGTTTCCTTTTGCAGTTCCTCTTTGATAATTTCTTTAAGTCTTGAGACGGTCATTTTCATTTTTAATTTCCTCTGAGCTTTCTATACTCTAGATGATGCTTCACTGAAGATAAATAGTCTGAAGCTTTTGTAATCTTTGCTTGCACCCATGCGTCGAGTTCTTCTGAATCCTCGATCATGTTGTGTAGTTGTTGTGCGTAATGCGCTGCCTTGTAAAGCTGAGATTTGGCCATTGTGCCTTCACCATGGGATTGGTGAGGGTCTTCGTCTGTATATGCGGCGGGTGCTATACCCCCGGCGCAGCCCTCTTCTAGCGGGGAAGTGGCGTCAGCTATGGCATCTTTAACTGCTTTCTGCATATTGTCCTCAAGATTGTTGAGAGCATCAAGGGCTTTTTGGACGTTCTCGTCTTCGGCCGCGGCGGGGTTCATCATGACCATCGGCACAAGAGGATTTATTTTGGTCAAAACATCATTAAAAACCCCGATTTGTGCCTTAAGTTGTATGTTTTCTTGTTGCAACTGGGCTATTTCTTGTGGAAAAGTTGATCTCGGAACCTTCTCTTTCATTGGTTCTATTTCTCCCAACTCAACAAGAAGTGTTTCTTTTATCATCTCAAAAATCTCTTTCTCAGTAACCTTCATCCACATGCCTCCTCAAACCGCAAAAAGCCTTTGCAATAAATAGTCATCTTTCTTGATAAAAGACGCTTTCTCTTTGCGAGACCGGAAGTCTTCTTTGGACATGTCTCCAACATCCTCGGCGCCTGATGTATTGACTTCATAAACCTCTACCCCATATTTGAGTAATAGGCGAGCGATGCTTCGTGTCTTCTTGGATGCATCTTCATCCAAAGCCAGAAACACCCTGCCACTGTTTTTAACAATGGCTTGAAAAAGAGCAGAATTCTCGCGGAGTGTGGATCCAAGTAAGGGAATAGCATTGCCAGCCTTTATTGCGTCGAAGACGCCTTCTACTATAATTAGGTCTTCATCCCAATTTATATAAAGCTCATTGAAAATAATATCACGACTTGCAGGCGGGTTCTTATATCTCGGCCATGCATCGCCGTATGAGCGAGCAATAAAATAATTTGCGTAACCATTCTCATTAAATGACGGCACCACGACTCGGCCGGCATACTCTCCGTCGGAACAATACCCAATCTTCCACTTGAGAATATCGTCCTTGGTAATCCCCCGCTTAAATAAGTATCGTAAGGCCACCTGAGCGCTTCGTGAGGGCGTTCTGTTCGTCAGGCTAGCCAAGGACTCAGGTAAGACGACGCGCTGCTCAGAGGGCGTCTCAGGCTCTGCAAACAGGAAGTCGAAATCTGTGATCTCAACACGGTCATCATATTTGGACCACTCGTCACGATCTTGGCGTGTGCCGAACTTCCGGACAATATAGCCCAAATCTCGGCCGGACTTATCACAAATCCAGCACTTAAAGAAGCCCCTCTCTACATTTACGGAAAGTTTCTTTTTGTGGTGGTCGCAAAATGGACAATGAAAAAGGTGTTCTTGGCCGGATTGATAACCGTGTCCAAGAACACCTTTTAATATTTTTAGTTTTTCTGTGATCATGTATATAAGATAACACAATCACTGATGAATGTCAAGGAGAGAGATTCTTATTTCAAGAACCTTCTAAACGATTCCTTAATCATTTGGTCTGATTCATCCACTGGCTCGGTGGTATCAGCGATGGGCCGCTGCTCGGGTTCGGTTTCAATGGGCGGCGTTGGGGTGGCTTCAGTGGGCGGCGTTGGGGTGGCTTCAGTGGGCGCGTCGACAACAGCGGTTGGCGGATCGTCATTCAGCAGGCCTTGTCGGCGCATCTGCGCCACTGATAGGCCTTGGAAGGACTGCCCTTCCGTGGGTGGGAGGAGTATGCCTTTGTCGGAGAATTGCAGGCCGGACAGGTCGTATTCGGGGTATGCGGAGAAGTCGGAGGCGCGAGGATCCTCGGCGTTATATCCAAACTCCGCAGCGATCTGTTGTAGCCGCTCTCTTCCGCCGCGTTGACCCAACAGGCGCCCGGCTTGGCTGGGCGAGACGCCGGCTAACTCCAAACCTCTGGACAACGTTGCTTCTCCAAGTGGATACGTCTTTAGAAGCCGGCGGATGTCGTTGGGACGCAGCGCTTGTTTTTGAACCGGGGGTTCGATGGTGGTCTCGACTTCTGGCCACAAATCCCCAGTGAACGTAGAAGTGAGAGGCTCTCCAACATCAGCTTCGCCGGGGAGTTCAGCTTCCATAATCCCTGAAAGCTCCTCTTTAATAATTTGTTTAAGTTGATTTTTTGTGATGCGCATCTTATCGATACTCCTTGTTGTTTTTGTTATTACTTCTTGCGAGTTCTGCGAACTTTACGGCGGCGGCGGGATTCTTTGATCTCTGTGGCGACTTTGGCTTTGGTTTCATCACCGGGGGGAGCTAGCTTTACTTCTGGTCCGGGGTGGATGGTGGGAGTGTAAGCCGGTTGTTTGCGATCAAATGAAGCTTCAATGTCTGCGATAATAGCGGCGTTGGCGTCCCTCATTTCGATTTGGTCTTTAAGCTTCATATCGAGTGTATTCATTGGGCCTCGGCCGCGGAGGCCGCCGCGGACACTGTCAGCTTCATCTTCAGCAGCAACGCGTTTTGCTAGTTCATCGGTCAAACCTTTATTTTGGCTAAGGCCGTAGTCGCCGAGCAGCAAATCCGCCAACTCATCGTTGGTTAGGCCTGCTGCCGAAGTTGCCAATTGTTCCGGTGAGAGTTGTTCTCTCAGAACTCCGGAAAGCTCCTCTTTAATAATTTGTTTAAGTTGATTTTTCGTGATTTTCATTTTTGTTTTCCTTGTTTAAATGATGGCCGGCTTTTGCAACAATCAAAGAGTCTGCTCTATCATACGACTCGGGTCGAGGATTACCGAATTTTGTATACTCAACTTGGAATGCTTCCTCGTTCTCTAATAAGTAGTTTAAGACAACTGCTTTAGCCTTTTGTCCTCTAGGAATCTTAATTCCGCAAAGCTTCCTTGCAGACGTTGCCGCGATGTACTCTGGTTTAATTTTAAATAGATTGTAAACAAACCAAGACACAACCCCATTAAAGCGAGACAGCGTTGAAAGAGTCTTTGCAGAAGAAAAACCTGAACGGAACGATTGTAACGACTGTTCAATATATATCGCTGCAATCTTGTCTCCGTGTTGTGAATGTAATTTTTCCAACTCTTTTTCAACATGTTGTGCCTTTTCAAAAAAATCTTTATATTTTCTGGTGTCCCAAGCGACATTTAATACAACGTTCTCGCCATCTACAATTGTACAACCAGTAATGCTGGTTGATATATCTAATCCAATAATCATACTATCATTATAACATATTATACATCAAGCTTCAACTTAAAAGTATATTCTCTGTCTTGTGTCTTCTTTACGGGTGTTGCCAAAGATGCCACACCAATTAAGTTCTTATTCTCATCGTATATCCCAACCTTAGAGATGTATGTTGTTTTTTCAAAACTTCCAGTGGGATCAGCGTATGATGAGCTAACAACATTTTTGATCACCAAATCTTTTTCAATATACCGATAGGTGCCAGTCTCCGGGGTCAGGGATGCTGTCTGGTTGTACTCCAAATAAGTTAGATTATTGGAGTGGTTAAACTGACCCACGGGTGCGTGAGCCATCATGGTAATGGTGGGGACGTAGTTTACCCCATCAAAGTTTAGTTCGTAGCTCGCGGAAGCTCGCGATGATAGGGAATCGGCCGGGGTGTCGCCCCATGAAATTCCGTCATTGGCTCCGACAGCAAAATATAGCCATGAAGAGTTAACGGTGCTTCCGTCGGCCTTATAGTCTAGGGCCGCGGGTGTCCCATTTTCAGGATACAGATCCCAGTTTCCCGTTAAATACATAAACCCTTCTTTATATAAAGCGACGCCGGCAACAGATCCTGAGCCGGCGCTTCCTGTTGGGCCGACTTGAACTAGTTCTCCATTTTTGTGGATATCACACAATTCTCCTATTAATGTACCAGTTATAAAAAATTTTAAATTTATGGACCCCTTTCTTATCGAAGAGCCATAAAAGATAGAGGGAACCAAAATTAAGTTACTTTCCAGTTCGCCCTTGTTGGCTCCGAGCAAAGAAGAGCTATATTCATAGTGTTTGCTTAAGGGCTTATAGTAATCAAATGTATTTTGTAAAGCAGAGCCCGTATAATCGCCCAAGCCAGACGCGAATCTCTGCCTAACAATCGAAGATGTCATGGGGTATGTACCTTCGATTTTGTCCCCATAAGCATATTGGGAGAAAAAGCTGTCTACCGTTACAGCCGAGAAGGCATCTAGATTAGAAGTTTTATAAACATAAGGGGTGATTAGCCCAGTGTCATTAGCATTCCGGTCAACATTTAATTCATGCAAACTAATATGACCGACTTTGACTCCCGGGACGTTATCTGTGTAGGCTCCAGACTGTTCGGATCTAAGCATGTAGTATATTCTAGAATCGTATATAAAGAAATTATTTTGAGGATAAGTCTTTATCCGATTATAAAATATATCATTGGGTCCAAACTTGTTGTAGCCTCCGGCCATGGCTTACCACCTTAATAGTCCAAGCGAACTTTAAATGTTGTCTCTGTAGTAGGATCCTTTTTAATAGGCTCGGACAACTTGGCCACAGCCAGTAGCTCCCGATCAGCAGAATAAAGGCCGATTTGAGTGACGTAAGAGACTGGGAGGTTCTTTCTGTTATTACCTTTCACGCGAATCTTGCTTCCAGTTAAATAGGTCGGATTTGCGCTGTAGTTGTACTCATTATGGTTAACTCTGCAAAAATGGATTGCGGAATTCAACTCTGTTGTGTTGGAGAATGATATGTCTGCAACTCTGTGCCTGATCAAGTCGGACGCGGCTGTGATTGTAGAACCGGTGAGGACCGCAGTTATATTATCATAAAGTTGTGCTGCGTATCCTGTCATTCCGCCCAAATGTGGACCGTGGGCCGAAGCGTGCGGGGGGAGCGAATCGTGTAAACTATTATCTAAGATACCGCCACTTATTTCCGGCAGGAGGCAGGAGGCGCTGATGACGGCAATGCCGGCTTGGTAAAATAACAGCCCAACTCTGGCGCCGCGGCCGCCTTTGATAGCGACATCAAACTTGCTTTCCTCGGAGCCTGTCTCAATCGAGCCCCAGTTAGCATCGTCAGAACCGGTGGCGTACAAAATGCCATATTCTCCGACTGGGGAGTTGACAAAATATTGGTTTGAACCGCTGGCGTCATAAATCTTGATTAGTTCAGAATAGCCTTCGGCCGCGGAAGCGCTCGTCGCGTGGCCGCCGGTTCCAAGATGAAGGTTGAAGGTACCCTTCTTAATTTCATCCTTGTAAAGTAGGCGTGAAAAATTAAAGAAAATACACTCTCTGAGCTTGGCGCCACCAGAGAGGTCGCCATCTTCGTCGAATTCACGGATACCGCCCGTATGGTCATATCCATATAGAACTTGTGCCATTTGGTTATATATGTTAATTTTTTTAGCGTTTTGTGAGTTGGTAGAGCTTGAGAGCGAAGACTTGCCGGAATAGCCAACTGCTACATCAAAAATATGATTTGCAGAAGAACTTAGGTAAGGGTAGTCATAGACACTCTCAAACATTCCGTGTGAATAAGTTTTAATATGGGGCTCCGATCCGATATTGACAGCATTACCGCCATAAGTCCCCGATACAATAGACCCCGTTATGGGAATTGACTCGTGAAGTAGGGTCCGTGTGTTGACCACATCACTACTAAGAAAATTTTTATATACTGTTGCCATAATTTCTTCCTATTAATCAGCTTTAAGCTTAATAAATCTTACGGGGAGCATCACACTATAGCCAGTGGTCGCGCCCTGTACTCTTATATATGTGTCGAGATAATAATAAGTAGAGGTACCACCAATATCTGTCACTGTAAGGTTGTCACCGCCAAGCTCTGTGAACAAAGCGGTGCTGTCATTCAATTCCAGCGAGGTTTTAATTTTAAATTGTAAAATTGTTCCACGGGGGCCATCGATGACCTGTGTCGCCGAATCTGCCAGCTTGACTTCGTTTTCGAAAACAAACCTATTGTTCGCTCCCAAAGATAAATAATAAGTTGCTATATTGTCGTCGTCGATGAAACTGATTGATGCTCTTTCATGAGAATCCCAAGAATAGATTTCACCAAAACGATGATCAATTTCGATGATGTATTGAGTCTCGGTTAAGTCAGCCGGGAGGGCCATTTCAGGAGAATACGCAGTTGTATCCAATCCCTGATCTATTCTGATATATTTCGCCGACTGATTTAGGTTTTCGCCGTAGTCAACCAAATGGTCACCGGGGAGAAATTTCTTCTCGGTTGTTTCGTCAACGGCAACCACAAAAACCCCGTCGCCATGGCGGGCAGTTTGATTCCCGTTCCATATTTCATTGGTTTCCATAATCGGCAAATACAATAAGTTATTGTTTGAAATGGTTATCAACTTAGATTTTAAACCGGCGCCGTTGTCGGTAAAGGCCTCTAACACTGGTATCTGCAAGATGCTCAAATCGTAATATGCCGAACCACTCAAGTGCTCCGGTTCATACAGTTCGTAATTGATTTCATCATCGCCGAGGGCAAATTGCGTTATTTTAAAGCTTCCGTCGCCTTTTGCTAACCTCATTCTTCCCGTATCTGTTAAGACCGCATCTAATATGATATCGCCTGAATTATCTAAAAAGGCCATAATATTCTCCCTTCCTATATGTAAATAGTTTCGCTACTAATAAATAGTATTTGTTTCTGATTATCTCTTAAAATTCATCTAGTCAGTAATCGCCAAATGTTGCCTGCGATGGCATGGTATCAGTGGCGGCCGGTGTTGACGCCAGTACAGAGGGGGCGTTTGGAGCAACAATAGGGGCCTCTGTTCCCCCGATGGCGTAAGCCGGGGTTTCAGATGTTACAGAGGCGGTCGCCTCGGCGACCTCAAGCATACAGCCTGCATCTGGGTTCTTTATGTGCTTTGTTTTGAAACTGATGTTTAAATCGATCTTTCTTCCGGTTTTTCTTGACACCAATCTCACCTTGAATTTCTTGCCCCATACTGACTGTTGTTTTACTCCCAAGGCTATATCCTTTCCAGATGACAGAACGGTGGAGGCGCCATCAAGGTTAGACGCCTCCTCGTTAACAATCCCCTGCGATATTGTTGGCACTATATGCAACAGTTTCATCGCCTTCTTACTCAAAATGTTATTGTCTGGAGTATAGGCTTCTATATTGACAATTTTAATAATTGGGTAGATTGCGCCATCATCGTCAACCAGTTCGACTTCATATATCGGGGTTGGATTAGAAATATGTCCATGTATGTCAACCGTCCTAAAGGTATAATAATATTTTTTATTAGGCCTGATCTCCTCTATATGAGACGCTGCGTCGGCTTTTTGAATTGTGGTTAAGTTGACATCTGTTGGTACTACTTTTATTAGTTTATCAGCAAAATCCCTATATCTCCTAGGCTCTTCTTCGGAGCGGAAGATCTGAAATGCCTTCGCTGGGTCGTCGGATTTAAATCGAATTTGTCGACTCGTGCCCACACCTTGAGCCTGCATGGTTTTTTTAAACAATTCCTTGTCACTTGGAAGAATTATCTTCGGAACATCATAATAATCCCCTATTCCAGTGTTAAAATTAAACAATAGTTTGTTATTGACATTTCTGTAAGGGATTATTTCTAGGCCGGGTTGGACCGGTGGCGTGTCAATCATAGTACCGTTATAGATAAAATAAGGGACTTCGTATATCATAACGTTTGGTATTGTGGTAGCCGTGAATACATATTCGCAAGGGTCGACTGTGGTTGGGCACTCCTTATTGACATCAAAATCATAATCCAATATCTCGCGAAATCCCGCTCTTTTCTTTGCCACATTGCGGTTATTATTATTACAGCCGCCGCGGCCGGAGAGTGTTTCATTGGATTCCGGGCGCGGGCTATAAGAGCTTGCGGCTTCCTCCTGCTTGGAGAACTGCCAATCTTTTACAATTTTAAAATCTAAAACACCATTAATATCTTGGGCCTGTATACTCAAGCCGCCGATCTCATAGTTTAAGTTATATTCCAATACGTTTAACAGAATCTTGCTCATATCGCCGAGTGCTTGTTGAGAGCTTTTGCCTGACGAAATCAGATCTTCATAGATAATCTCCGGACGGCGGCCGCCGAGATTAAGAATGGTTTTCGACACTTGTGCCTCATAATCGCCCGAGTATAGTGCTTCTTCTGAGGCCTGATTTCTTATATTTTTGAATTTTTTGCACAGGTTTTCTAAGCATCTTTTCCTTGCTCCGCTGGTATTGGTGTCACAACAGGCACAAGTCATTGTATAGATGGGCATGACCATACCCGGAAGAGAGTCAGTTGACAAGTGCAAATCCCCGCCACAATAATCAGGAAGAGGAGAGACAAGCCCAAGAGACATCAAATAAGCGGATATATTACTGTATGCAGCTTCCATAGTTTCACTAGTGCTTATTAGATTGTTTATTTCAGTGGCGTGGCCAGCAGTTTGTAGTGGCAAGGAGACTTCCCACCCCTCACAGTCTGTTTTATTCGAGAAGTAGTAGTATTCTGATCCCACAGCTAGCTGGTAGGCTGTGACGATATAGGTATAATCACTTCCGTATTTAACTTGCGTATCAACATATTCAAAGATATCAATGTCGCTCGAATTCGCCAGCCACATGGTTTGGATCGGATCAGGGGGGGCCTCACTAATTATTTCCGTTAGGGCCTCAGCTATAGCGTCAAGATTTATCGCGGTATTGCCCGAGTTTTCACTATCTTCGCTTTCTATCGCGACGACTTCAATTCCCTCTTCCGACAGAGCCTTTTCATAAAGGTCATACATTATAGTATTATGTTTTTCAACTTTATACAACACCGTCTCCGAGTGTGACTCGGCGCCCATTAAAATATCTTGGATACTCCTGTTATTGGTGGACAGTAAATCCTTTACGCGGCCCGATAAAATCAAGAAAGCCATCATTTTTCGTAGATTATTCTTCTGGCCGCTGAGGGCTAACATTGTAGAATTGTTGTCCGGGCCTAGAAAAGTATGTCCGGAAGGAAGCTGTTCGGTAAGGGCGCCACCGTTAACGTCTTCGCCGGATTGTTCCGCGGCCAACCACTTAAACAAGTCATATGACTTAACCTGCGGTTTGCTTATATTAAATTTCTTATACCTTTTGCCACCTTTTGAGATGTACATTTCTTGTGCAACAACGAATGGTCGTGACAAGTCCGCGGGGAATTCTGACATTCTTCTCATTAGGCCGCATTCCAATTCAGAATCTCTAATCGAATCGGCGGCGGCAGTGAGGGTATCAGTAGTAAAACCAACTTCTGCCTGAAATGGCACGAATTCTTTAAATGTGTTGATGGCTGCCATTTGAGGAACAACGCGGTTTGGAATCAACAAAGTATCATATGCTGAACCCAGTAGCGCAATGTATTCTTTTGCTCTGCATTTTCCGTTGTCTTTGAGTTTTGTTATTATAGAGGTCGATTCTTCCTCGCCCAGCAGAAAATATAAATTTGGCAAATCAATCTCACTTAGCTGCAAGCTTTCAATTGCTTTCTCGTAATCCTCTAAGTAATAATCATATTCAAAATTAACATTTCCATAGATAAATTTATTTTGTGTTCCAGAAAAGTCTGCCTCCTCCTTCGTAAGCGGGGCCTCTATAGAAAACACGCAGTCTTTATAGGATTGGTAAGTTGCTGCCATGACGGAGGCGATGGCCTCAGCGATGGCACTATAATCAATTGCAGTGTTTCCAGTATCTGTAGAATCGGTCACGCCGGTGCCGCTATTAAGTAAATTTTGGTTTTCAACGTAAAGACGCAAGGCAGTCTGAGGGTCTAAACCTTGGGCCCATGAAAAATCTTTGGTAATATTTTTTACATAGTCTGGCCAGTCACACTCCAAGCATTCGGGATACACGCCAAAACGTTTTGGATTGGGTGACAGCTTAACAATCTGGTGCTTTGCGCTGTAGGGGGCGGTGGCGCCCTCTGTTACCATGACTGGACCAAACTCGATCTTAAACGGCTTTTCGGTTATCTTTTTACCAAATCTGATTTGGGGATTTTTGCCAGACGTGACGGTCCAGAGGCTTCCAAGTTCAGCCCTAAGAAAATCGTTATTCGCGTTGAGACTATCTTCCGAAACATAGAGATATCTTTTATTTATTCCCATCGAGCGACTCCTATAATAACCTTACAGTTTGATTGTTATTTACCGCGTGCATGTCTTCAATCGTCCGGACGTTTCCGGCCTGAACGCAGCGATAAACCTTTTGTTGACTCACTAAATAGTTTTCCAGTTGCTTATCATTTTCATTACAATATTTTTTCTTTTTCGAAGTGTCTCCCAGAATAAAATAAGTATCACATGTCGAAACTTCGAACTCTGGGCATTCTTTCATACCCCACTTCCTTTCTGTATACTTTCTTACCCTACACAAAACGGGACTCAGTGTTGCAGATGCGACGATGGTGTCAGTCAGGGGAATCCAATTTTTAATCGTTCCGTTCTCTGTAGATGTATATACCAAGGCTTCTATTATGACCAATGTATCATAATTGAACAACAGCATATTTCGAAGCTCCGGTATGGTTTTCAGTTGTACCTCTACCGATGGCGAGGTCAATAAAGATGCCATGTGAGGGGGCATAGCCACTTTGGGTGATGTGGAAGTTGGGGTGGCCTCGACGCCCGGGGAAAGTAGGAGCGACATCGGCTCCAGAACCACCTCGGAGCCTGAAGTTGTTGAAGGTTCGGGGAGACCTTGATACACAAACCTAATCTCTTCTCCACAAGGGTCTGGGCACTCTTGCAGCAATTCTTCTAGAGCGTTGGATTCCAAATCGACCAAGCATCCCAAGTCGGCCGATTCGGATCCCAAGTCATAGTCGCTAAAGGGATCATCTTCGCCAAGAATGTCGCCCGCTTCAATGACTGGATTGTCGGGTACGTCGATATAAGGGGGATAAAAAGTTGTCGGGCCCGATGTGGCGGCCGTTGAGTCCACAGACGGAGGGAAAAAAGTTTGCGGACCGGAGGACACGACAGGAGGATTGCCTGTTCCGGCAATTGGCAAGCCAGTCTCTCGCAATCCCTCGAAAAAAGGCATTGCTGGAATCTTAGTGATGCTCGGATAGGGTCTCAATAGGCCGTTTCGACGCTTGGATGCTCTGATTTGTTTTGTCAGTCCATCGTAATAACTGGCGTCTTGCAAAGATGTTAAATCATACAATTGATCAGAGATCCGGATTCTGGCCGGGGATAGGAAGCTGGTGAATCCTCCGTGAGCAGATAGCTTGGAAATTGTCTCCGAGGAGTCACTCATCAAAAGTTCAAGCGTCTCTTCGGCCCCCGTGGAGACTCCCAAAACAGTAGTCGCCCCATCTCGGCCTATGAATTTTCTTTCCTCAGCAGCGGCCCTGTTGGCGTAGTCGGCTGGGTCTATCTCCTTTAGCCCTTCTAGATCTGCGACGGAGATACCCAAGAAATCAAACCACGTTCCCGAGTTAGAACAAGGACAATTTAGATCCCTAAAACACTTCTGAAATTCTATGACGTCTTTCATGGCCTTGGAAGCTCCGGTGATGCCCTTTTGTTCCAAAGTGTCTTGCTTGATGATAAGTCCACCCTGCACTCGAAACTCTTTGCTACCAAGCGTCTTCTTCATTTCGTTTATTAGGAGATCATATAATTCAATCAAAATTCTAATTCCGTTAATGTTTCCGGTTTCTGCATTGGTTACGGAGTACAACAGATCTACCAGTTCATTTCTACTGATGTGCTCCATGTTTGAAACACATGAATAAGTATTTATAAACAAAATTATAGCATTATCAACAATTGTTAAATAAGGGTTATTCCCCTTGTCATTGTCGACCTTCCCCTGTGGGTCACAATTAACAATATCTTTATATTTTTTAGTAAATCTGTTCTTATGTTTGTCGACAAAACCTCCCTGTGATGAAAACTCATACCATTTTTGTAATTTCTTTCTCATATCCACCAAAGCAGATAGATTTTCATTTAAGAACAGCGTTATGCCATTTCTGACTTTTGCCGACACACAATATTCATATTCTCCCGTATCGGGGAAATCATAGTCTGTCCCTGAAAAAGTTCGCAGTCCTAAAAAATAGTTCATGAATATTTCTTTAATCATTCCAATAGCTGATGTGCGTGAATCACAACCAGACTTCTTTGGTTCTATTATTACTTCTCTCGTCTGCTCCAGAAATTCATATGGGCTAAACATATCAGTTGCTATATCGCCAGAATATGCAACAAGCTCAGTTAAATCATTTGTGATTACTTGATCGCGGTTTTCAGCATCTCCAATTTTTGTGCGCCGGACCTCTAAGGAAAGAATTTTTGATAAGTCTATTATTCTTTCACGACAACAATCTGTCAGGTTTTTGTCAAAAATTCCACCGAATTCAGTATTTTTTAAAATCTCTTCTATGTTAATGTCAAAATAAAATCTAGCAATATTTGATGTTGTCTGGTCAGGTAAGGTTATTGGCGGGTCACACGACAGGCCAAAGAAGGGTATATATTTATCAGCGCTCTTAATTTCTATTCTTTGGGTATCTCGCCTTGGCGCCAAATCAATATGTATTTTTTTAGCTCGCTTGACATCTATTTCGTTATTAAGTTTGGCATTTACGGTCGAGATGCCGGCGAGGATCGGTAACCGATCAATTTTATGTTTATGTATTCCTTTGGCGCCTGTTGCAGGCCTCACAGCCCCTTTGACGATCTTATGAGAATGGCAGACACCATCTGGTGAGCATGCCTCGCTGGTTGTACCATTTCCCCTTGCGTCTACAGAATACTTATGTTTATGGCCGGCGTCGGATGACGTGCTGCCATTTCGCTGAGACGGCCCATTGTGCATGGCGTTGGTCTTAGAGTTGCGATATGCAGTAGCTTTTCTTTTAACTTTAGAATTCTCTATCACTGTTTCAGATATTGGGACACTTGTAAATTGTAAAGATGGTGACAATCCAAGATTGTAATCAGTTGCAAAGCCTTGCATATCAATCTCAGAAAACGAAAATAAAGTTAAATGATTAACCTTGGATAGTTCTGGGAATTCTAATTCGAATCTATAGGTAAAATTGTGGCCGAGGGCAGGTTCGGATTTATACACCTCATTGGCACTCTGTTTTAGGTGCTGGTTGGATGAAAGTGTTTTTCGAAGATATAGGTTTTCATATTTTTTACTTTTTAAGGCTTCGAGGCGGCCGGCGCGTAACAATCTTGTCAAGGCCGGGTCAAGACTGGCGACAAGATGGTGGCGAAGATAGTTGGTGGTATCCTTTTCGGAGCATGCTCCGCATGTAGCAATGTTCTTTGGATCAGAATGCCACTGGCCCACAAAAGGAATTTGTTTATCAGGCGTTATACGGGGTGGCCTTGACGGGTTGGTTGGTGCGTCGAGAGGGTCGTCAGGCAAGGTGGGCGGGCGGCCGTCATCATCACAAGGAGGGTTTATTTGTAGATCCGGAATATCGACATCCACAGTGAGCGAGGGGTACTGGATTTCGGATGTGACTTCATCATATACCCCATCAACGGCTATATAATTCCAAAGTGACACTGACATTTCAAGGTCCGATGATGACATTTAAAAATTTCTCCTCAAATATAAATAGTATTTTGCAAAATTAATCAATCTTTACAGACCTCATCAATTGCCTCTGATGTTGTTTGGGCTTCATACGGTGGGGCGCTCATGAAAGGAGTCTTCACATCGGGACATTCTATATCCATATCAAGATAAATATCTTGTTTCTTGAGTGCCTCAATTGATTGGCATAACAAGTTAGAATCCACCTCATGATCAGTAAATACATCGAAATAATACTCGACATTATTTGCAGACAAAGTTGTCGGACTTTGAATGATTTCTGGGTCTACCAATATATCATCTTGAACTTGGGGCGGCTTTTCCTTAAAGTAGAGGGGGGTCATGACCTCTATTGTGTTTCCACCGATGCGGTCATCATTTTCTTGCTCCATTAAATAAACTTCAATATCAAAATTATCCTTCTCAAAATCTACATTTTCTTCCAACACGCGAAGAAGAAGTTGTTCTGGTTTCACCGAGATTCGGGATCCGTCTGGGAATGTAGATGATGCTAATTCCGGATCTTCTTCGAAAACTGTTGGCTGGCCTTGTACAGAGACTGCGGTTTGGTATTCAATATTTACTTCAATTTGGGGGATCTTTATGGTCTGAAAACTGGAGGTCATGTATGCGATGGATGAGGAGAATTCTCCCTGTAATGCCAACAACGACCACTTTGGTGCGGATTTTGATACCAGATCTGAGCTTCCTATCGGGTTAACGAATGTGAAGTGTCTTTCAGTGTTATTTTGGAAGGCTTCATGAGCGCGCTTGGTATCTAAATTTCCATAGTTGTGTTGTGACCTCAACGCCGGAGTTTCATTAAAAATTCTTTCGTCTGTTTTGTGTTGGTTGTGTGTGGTGCTGCCAAATTGAGTGTCATATAGAATATTATTATCGTAAAAAGCATAATAAACGGGTTTAAAAACCCCTCTTGACAGCAAACTTTTGCCGTACTGAGTTAACTCAATATCTAAAACTTCTTCTTTTTTGTTAAAAAATTTCATCAGTAATCTCCCATATCTTTCGCCTTATTCTTTCCCAAACCAATCTGCGTGGTTCTCGCAGCGGATTTGGGTTTTGTGGCCGAGGCTCTTGCCGGAGCTTGGGTCGTTCCGAGCGGAGTCGAATCCGGGCGGGGCGATTCCGGGCTCGGTGAAGGAAGTTGTGCTGAGGATTTGCGGATGTTGTCGATAGCTTGCTTTTCTGACAAATCTCTGGTGTTTTTTAATTTTGTTTTTGGACGTAACTGCTCCTCTTGAGAGTCGAAATTATCATCAAATCTAACCTCGGATTCTAGCTTTACAAATTCGATTAAAGAGCAATTATCATAAGGCCAATTATAACTATAATCTGCCAACGGACTTGTCGATATTGTTCTTGTGCGGCCAATATTGAAATCTTTTCTATATCTTGTATCTGCATCGGTATTATTCTGGACTACTTTACTGAAATAGTCCCAGTTGGCCTTTTGTTTGACCTTGAATACCATCCATCTCAATCTTTCCTGTAGAGGCCTCTGGGTTGATTTTGCCATACTGCCCATCAATTCATTGATTAGCAACTTATGGTTAATAGTAGAAGTGGCTGTCTTGAATTTGTGGGCCGAGGGTGGACGGAGATTCTGCCAAATATATGATAAATCATTTTGATCAAATTCGTGTTCAAATTCAAATATGTACATTGCGATTGGGTCTACTTCTTCTGGGTATTTCAAGAAGTCCATTGTGGGAGGAAACACATAATTCTCCATCTTATAGAGCATATTCACTATGGACTTGCCCACAAGGACGGAGGTTGATTTACCCTCTATTACCCTTTTTGCGGCGTTAACCTCTCTTTTTGGTATCCTAAAAAAGTTTCTTCGATTACCGACTTGGATATAGGGAACAGCAACCACAGCTTCTTTAATTTTTCTCCTCTTAGCCAGTTGACCAAGTTTAACACTCTTCTTATCAAATTTGACCATATCCACCAACGAACTAATATCCCCGTTGTTATAAGTGGTTTTATAGCCGGAATAATCTCTGCCCGGTGGAGTGTCAGAGCCGACTCCGTGAGAGGACGATGCGAATAAAGGAACGCGGCGCTCTAACCATCCCGGGTCGATGTCGCTGACCTCTAGAAAAATCCCCTCTTTTGGACTTCTGGGCAGCCTACCGAATTGATGCCACATACCGATATCGGTCGACTCAGAACCATAGGCGGGGAGAGTCCTTGAGGCACTAACAAAATTAAGCATAGGGGTTTCCATCTTGGGCTGGATGACCCAAGCCTTGGACCTGTTCGAATCATCCTCTACAATCTTTATTTCGCGGCCGTCGGAGTCGTATTCAACATTCTTAAGCTTTGCTGTGCCGAATAAATTAACCGAACTCGATAGCTGCATAGAGAAGAGATTGATATTATCGTGGCCATATGGTTTGGAGTTGTCACCGTATCCTGAATGCAGTGGATCGAATCTCCAAGACATAACTGTCGACGCGGAGAGGATTTGATCAAGAGTCGGCTGGCCGTCAAAGTCATGTTTATAGATGAAATCGGCCCAAGCTTCACCGTCTTTATAACATGGCGTCCACGAAGGGTTGACGCCCAACAAACTATCGTATTCTCTAAGACCCTTGTATGAGGTGGCAGATGCCGACAAGCTTAGGTGGCCGCGGCCAGATACTGGTGGGCCAAAAGCAGAGGGTCGACCGTACATCGTAAAGGACTCCCTCAGCCCCTTGTCGAAAATGTCCGACAGAGAATCATTTGGAGTAATATAGCCCCTGTTAAATCGAGTTGCTGCTTGACGAGGTATGTTATAACTCTTTCTCATTTTTACTCGCATACCATAATAGTTGCCGCGGCGGAAGGTTCCAAATTCCTTTTCTGGTCGGGAAACAAGTGACGCCAGTTGGCCCTTGTTGTCGGGCCCGGGAAGAAAGAATTCTACCATCGAAGCCAGAGCATTGCTTGCCCTCATCTTATAAAGCGAATCACCTTCGCCGCCCCACGAGCTAGATAAATCTAAAGAGGCTGACGGGTATGGGAACATATCTGTGAATACTTGATTCGCTACATATTTTTCTGGCTCAACGATTGCCTCGAAAGGCACGCGGAAGTCCCACCCAAGGAGGGCCCCGGATGCATCCTGCTTGGGATAACTACTTGACCCCATAAGAAAGAAGTTGGTGGCTGTTCCGTCTGGTTCCCACAGCGGCTTGTGTATTGTGAAGGCGCCGGATGTGGTGGCATAATCAACTGCAATACCGGATTTCACCATATTATTCCATATCCCGGGAGAGAAGAATGGAGTACAAAAGGGCCGGCGCATCGCGTTTTCGTAGTTCGAAGTGAAATTGGCAATGTTGGACGCGGATCGAACATCATCAAAATAAGATCCGCTGAATGATTTAAACAGGTTCCCCAACAATTCAGACGGGTAAAATCCATCATAAGGATGAAATTTCATAATCGCCTTGCATCTCAGGGTCAGCGCTGAGGGATCTACAATCTCATCGTGCTCGTCTCGTACCTTTTCGAAATGGCGCATGAATTCGCTGTTAGTGAATATTTTGTAAAATTCTTCGTCGTTGTTGTTTTGAGGAACTGTTCCAGAAGTAGATGCCCCAAAGATCGAAAAGGCGCCGGAGAGTGAGGCAAGGAAGTTGCCGCCTTGGGTTTTCATATAATAGTCTATGTGATCACTAATCCTAAATTCAGGAACTATAGAATAATCTTTATTCAAGAGCCTCAAATCGCTGGCGTAGTCTTTATACGAATCACTAAATGGACTCGAAGACTGTGATGCCCAGTTGCCATTTATGTCCCAATATCCTGCCTGAGTGCCTGCTTCCCACTTTGCCTGCCCGTATGTCGGCACAACATAACCCATCAACTTGGCGACGCTCACGTCGACGCCAGCACTTAAGTCGGGGTCTGGGGATGCGGGGGAGTCGACCGAGCCCGAGTTGGGCAAAGTGTGCTTGAGAGAATACAGGATAGTGGCAGTTACTTCGTTAAAGTGCGCGGGTGAACGCATACAATGTGTTCTATTGTTTTGTAAAATGCCGCTATCATCATCTTTACCTATTTGGCCACCGAATATGGTGTTGGTTAAGAAGGTTGTCTCTTCATCCAGATTCCACCGGCTGTATGTTCCATCATAATAAGTATTGTTCCACTTAGTTGTGGTAACCCTGCCGGCGCGGATGGCGCGCCAAAAGTTATTAGAATAGTTATCGCGCTGGCGGACTTTGCTTAAATAAGCATATTGAGCTTTAGGATAAACAACTTGAGTGAGTTTAAGTGAGTTTAATTTTGGCCGGCGGGCTTGATATTCAGATGATATCTTCTTTGCATTATCCCAAGCGGCGCGCCATTTATCCGTATCAAATAAATTTTTGCCTGCGGATCCGAATGAAGACATGGGTTCTCGTATAAAGTCGAGTTCGTCTGTTGGGCCCGGGCGCACGTTGACGGCGCCCTTATAGAGGGTTGTGATCTGGGTTTCCGGACAAGGGGGCGTGACGAGACAATCTCTAGTGGCATCTTCAAGCTCTGGGTTTGCAAAATAATCTATTAAATTTCCATAAGTGCCTTTGATATCCGTTGATGTTATCACTCCTTCTATATCGGTATATGAGAGGCCGTACTCAATGGGATAGTGTACTCTCACAACCGGGGGTTCCTGAAAGGAGACTAGGGTGCCACCGACATTGCGATATGTATAATATGGGTCTTCGTGAACAGCGATAGATATGCCGCCGGTATTTAATACATAAAGATTGTTTTTCTTCCAATTCCGAACAACCGGGTTTTCACCTACTCTAATTTGTCTCCAAGAGGGATATCCTCGATTTCCTCGGTGAGCCATCAAGCCGTTTAGATAAAATCCGGGGGATACGGCTGTTGTGCCGGCGGGAAGCAGCGCACTATTGGATGCTGTAAGATACGCGGTGCCTTCGGTTCCAACAGGATATCCTAGCTCGCCATAAGCCGAACTCACCGGTTCATAAATATATGTATTCAGGCCGGCGAAATCTACAAAATACTCGTCGGCAGAAGAGGATGCTGCTCCAGTAACAAATTTAAGGGAAGAGTCGATTCCAGAAGAACTAGAATATAGGCCATCCATCCTAGCGACATGGCCAAGCTCCGATGCACTCAGGAGACTAGCCGAGATCCAAGAGTACTGGCCATCAAATCTTGGAATGGGGTGCTGAACATAGAAGTTATCGTATGTCGATGCGGTTATTACGGTGCCGGCAGCGGCGTCGAGGACGCTATCCGTCTCATATTCATACCTCCGTAATCCATTTCTGTGTACCTTGTGGATACTCCCTGTCCCAGAATAGTCTGCTGCGGTTGCTGAAGATCCGGACCTGAATCCAAACTTTTCGGATCTTTCGGTATGAAGAGTGTTGAGGGGTACTCGAACAGTGGCATTTCTTGTATTTATTTCATTGTATGGAGAAAATTGTGCCGATTCATAGTCTAGCCCGGGACCGCCCTGATGGTCACCCATGGTTGCAGGATCACCGGGGGCAGAGAATCTTTCTACAAAGATATGTTCATGACGTTCCCGCTCAGGTTTTAAATAGTCAATTAGTCCATTGTAGTAAGAGTAAGCATAGTAAGTTATCGACGCCGTACTAAACCCCTCCTGTCTAACAAAAGATTTGTTATTAACTCTCCTGTCAGATGTCTGAACCACCTCATAATCTCTAGTATAGTTTCCGATTGCCGCGTTCAAAGTGCCAGAAATAAATCGGGTTCTTGGGACATTCGTGGAACCCGTGGTCATTTTAATATTTCTAATATTGACTGGACGCTTAGCCACCTCATCACGGTAATAACGGGCATCAGGATGATGCATGGTTGTTGGGGTACGTTGTGATCTGATTACCATGGCGGTAGTGGACGGGGGCTTGAGCCAAAACCGCTCAGGCCTGTTAACAATATCATCTGACCCCGAGTTTAAATCAACATGGCGGTGCTGGTTTCCACCAACAAATTTTTCTGTAAACGGCCCTTGCATCGGCACTTCGTAGTCATCGCCATAGACATCTGAATGCATATTCGTAATATCGATGTTGCCGAGCGTCATTAAGTCGGCTTGATACCCCGTAGAAACAGATGAACTATGCATGGTAAACGGTGCAATAAGAGACCCTTTTGTGCGGTAATAATCAAAATCAGTGGACGCGTCCTCGTCGTCCAGCGAATAGATATCATATATTTTTCTTACCTTTCGCGTTGCGTAAGGAGTGGTATGATCCTCACAGGCTTCCTTGCTTGACGATACTATACTATCTATGGTCATATGAGTGGCATCATAATCGGCCGTCGCATTAACAAAGTCTGGTTTCTGGTTTGAAAGCCCGGGCAGGGATAAACCGTAATTTGAACCCCCATGAATGGGTTTTGTAAGACTGGGGGTAAATCGATATATCTTTGTAAACTTCCGGAGAGCATAAGCTGAACCAGTGTACACAGTTTTGTCGGATTGAGCCAGATTGGGGCCCGTTCCGGAAATGTGTGAGATACTAATATCTTTTATTGTATCTCTTTGTTGGTTCGCATGCGAGTTGAAACTGATAGAGCTAGTGACTAGAGATCTCTCGGCTCGGTCGTGCCACCATAAACAGTTACCACTTGTATAATTTAAATTTGTAGGAGCGTGGCCATGTTCCCAGTCATATAGACCCTCTTCGATCCCTTTAATATGGCCGACGAAATCAGGCTCCACATGCTTAATATTTGGAAATTTATGTCTATATTTGTTTCTTTCCAACTCATGGCTTTCGACCATAGTTCTAATGCCATCAGATACATCAGCAGAAGCTGGTACCAGTTGTTGGAGCATTTGGCCAAGTGCTCCATCGACCCATTTATAATAAGAAACATACTTTTCTAGGCTTGGCGTTTCGCCAATTCTCTCGAAGAAAAGTTCTCTTAATTTAGCCAAATCCTTATATTCAGTACGATATTTGTCGACGGGTCGACCAAAAAGATTGCTAAACTCAACAATAGTGGCGAACATCTTAAGCATTTCTTCCGATATTGTCTGATACATGCTCTTTTCAAAAGCGAAGAAATAATTGATGGGCCGGCTCTCCCTAGTAAATTTGTTATCATCCCTCTCGACAACACTAACCATATCAATACTGTTCATAATTTCGGGTGGCTGTAATTTGGCCGTTGGGACATAGTTTACATCAATCGATGAGGTATTACTTGCTAAGAAGCCGTAGCCTAGGCCCGGGTACTGATTGCCAACAAGTTCCCCTACATAACCGGGATATCGAGTTCGCAAGTCAACGGATCCAGAAGAGACGTCATCTACCAAGAACATTCCCAAAGCGTCCGACCCTGTGACATTATCAAAATTCCAATGCAATGCCAAAGTTTCGTATTCAGGTAGCCAAACTCCATCTAGTGAACCAGTATTTTTAAAGTGAGTGGCCCTATGGGGATTGCTTGTGCCAAAGTTATGGGGATCTTTCGCGTGGGCCTTAATGGAATCATTGTCGACATAAGACTCCCAATGTCGCATAGAAATAGCTCTGACGTCGGAGAATTTTTGTAGTGAGCCGGTATAATTTTCTCTCTCGGCGCCGACGTAATATTTTCTAGTGCCAATGTGGTTCAAGCGGTGAAGCTCAGATGCAGTTATACAAAATTCATTTTTTACTATATCTAAGTCGGTATTAACACCATAAAACTCTAGAACATGAGAAGACAACTTGGATGTGCCGTCGGCCGAGGAGGTGGTGTGATGTATGGCGCCCGACACGGCTGGTGCTTGTGCGACCGGGTGACTATAATTAGCATGGCGTGTTCGGACTGCAAAGTTCCACTTCTGGTTGTCATATACATCCTTATACAAGCTACTGGTTAAGAGGAAGTCTCCACTTCTTGATTTTAAGATGAAATATGCGTCTTTTGATTCAAGCTCGGGGCGGACCGCATACAGCGAGAAGTTGTGATCAGCGGCGGATGCGATCCATTCGTTTAATTTTGGTGCTTGCTCTGCGACGCTGTGGTGGCCGAAAATAGAAGATGAAAGGAAGGGCGTTGAAAAATAGTCTTCCTGATCAAATGATGGCTTACGAGGGAACAAGACTTGCACTTCTGCGGTTCTAGCGTTCCAGTTAATGCCGGCGGCGAGCACGTCCGCGCCGCCAGAGAGGAAGCTGGTGTCGGTAGCATTAGGGTTGGAGGTCGAACCAGTCCATTGGACCACTGTGCCGTAAAAATTGTCAGATGTGTTGAAGTTTACAGTTTTCGTTCTGGTTGCGGTGAACTTAACATTATCATTGATAGTATTAGTTACATTGTTTCCGTAAAGGTTGATTTTAATAAGCTCTTCATCAACCCCAAAAGCTCGAATTAGATTTCGAAATGCCGCCTCGGTACCTTTAGATTTGTAAAGGTGAATCAAAACATTATAGATATTTTTATATATTCTGTTCTTTACCTCGTGCAAATCCAGTTCGAATTCTCTTACCTCGTCCCTGTTGCCAATTTGAGCCAAAAAATCTGCATTGGCAAAAATCTCTGGTGCAAAGAAGCCGTGGGATTCCAACGTGCGGTTTGCGAAAGGTAATGGCTTAAAGCTTGAACTTAAAAAATATGCATCCTTGAGCCTAGGTAAAGCTTCAACTTGTAGGTGCAATGTGTCCAAATAGCTAGCTATTATTTGAGTCAATTCGTGGAGCGTCGAATTTTCATCCTCATCGGGCATGAACGACGGTAACGAGTAATATAGTGAGGCTGGGTTTGTTAGGTCGTAAGTACTTCCAGAAGTTTTTAACTGGTATTCCACGCTTTCCACATCTGGGTGCGTGGGGTATATAATAGGGTCTCTGAACTCCGCGCATGAAGCGGAGGCCAGTACCATGGCAGAGCCCGAGTTTCTTGCTGTGACGCCCGGGTACCCAACCCAGTTACCATTACTTATACGCCCTGAATAATCTAGGACTGTCGAATCTACAGCAGAATCACCTATGGTTCCTTCGTTAAATTTAAAATAGAACCCCAGATCTGCGTTTGCAATGTCATTGTTGGTACCGCCGCCGACTTGAGTAAACCAATTTCTGCCGATATCTTTTGAGGTTCTTTTCGTTTTCCAAAATCTAAATTCGTCCAAAGATGCGCTAAGTTTGGCGCCATCAGCAAGAGATACACCATGGTATATGTTACCAGATGGCGTAGTCTGGAGGGCACCAATACGGGCCTTGAGCGTGCCCGTGACCTCGTTAAAAGCCCCAGTATCGGCAGTATGTTGACTATACAGGTTGCCTGAAATATAAAATTTGGCCTGTAACTGGTTATCTGCGGAGCTACTTGCGAAACTAATGGCATAGTGCTGCCATTCGTTATCGGCGACGGAATCAGACGTAAAACTGGTATCACCTATGGCTTGATCCCAGACTGTGGCGCCGGATGCGGCGTGGATTCGGATTGCGTTACCAGATGATGCACCACCGGACATGTATATCAGAAGCCGGCCGTAATCATCTCTTGGAGCATAGCTACCATCTGTACTGCCGGTTGGTGTGCCATTCCAAAGATCAAAAATAACCTCCTTATCCGTGTTAGAGGTGGTCCAAGCTTCTTTCTTGAGCCAGAATTCTACAGTTAAGCCATCACTTAGATTGTATTTAAGATTAGATTCTCTACTCCCCGCTCTTTCATCCGCTAGGGTGTTGGCGGTAGTATATATATCTGTGTCGTAGATGTTGGAATTAGGCGAGGTTCTGTACGTTGGGTCCCCAAAAGCAGTCGATAGGTCTTTGCCGACCAAACCGCCAGAAGAAGTGTGTGGGCCGCCGAGGATTTCGATGTACTCGCTAGTTGTCGGAGAATATCCCCAGCCATCAAGTTTATTATCGTGGGCCATGCTAGTGAGGCCAAGATTAATAAAACCAGTGGTTCTAGGATACCTTTTATCAAAAACATAAAGATCCAGATAACTAGATTCATTAAAAAATTGTTTTGTCTCAGCCTTGGACCCATCATAAGGATACTGATTATATATTCTGCTTACAGCGGACTCGTAATATTTCTCAGCCGAGCCGTATTTCGCGAAGCTTGAGGCAGAAGCATAATTAACCTGCGGGACAAAACGGTTCTTTTCCTCTAACCTTCGCTCTATGTGAGACACAGATTCGACTTCACGGCTGAGCCTTTCTAGGGTGTCGGCCGGAATTGGTTTGCTTAATGGATTGTTTCCGAATAAGTCTTTTATGCCCATTTTTCAACCCTAAACTTAAATGTTTCTGGCTGCTCGACCCAAGTCCCTATTGATCCATTGTAATAAGCAAACTTAATCGCATATGCATATCCCGGTTCTAGCATACCCATATCTAAATCAAAGTAATTGCCAGATATATCAAAGGACATCTGTGTGTGCAGGGTACTACTGGCCGTGCCATATGGGATCACCGATAAATCATCTATTATTCTATAGACCCTATAAGAGCCACTCTCAATAATGTTTGTCTCTATCGCACTATTAGCTCGCGTATAAATTGTCGGAGACCAGTCTTTATTTCTGCTATAGACCCTGAATCTGGCCAGTTCATCATTGGAGTAAACATCTTTTAAGTTTGTGATGCTGCTCACTTTGCGTTGGCCGGGTGCGATATTTGATGCTTCAGTGTTTTTCGGGTCTATCGAGCCAGTATGAATTTGAATCCCGTCAGCATGACCTTGGTTGGCACTGCTCGTCACAAACCATACATCGAAAAGCCTTGTTAACTCTGTACTCGTTGAACCAGCGGAAGTAATAGCGAAACTTGCGCTATAAATTCCGGTTTCGACCCATCCGCCCGTAATAACTCTGTCGGCGGCGGTGGTGACATGAGTACCATCAGCAACCAAAGTTAGCGGTGTTTTCGGATCAGGAGAGGCGTTATTGCCTGATCCCGAAAAGACGCTCACATATACAAAACCATTTGGTCCTGATTCCCCCGTTTTTGGATTTGGGATATCTCTCAGCATCCCTCTATAATAATTGTATAGATATATCGTATTGATATTTTCATCAGCCCGGGCAAGAGAGCTACTATAATAAAAATTACCCCTGTCATCCTTCTTAGTTGAGTCCCAGCGCGCTTCAAGTACTGGGCGGCTAAAGAAATATTCGGAGCCTCTAGCTGAGAATTTCTTTGTGTAAAAAGAGGTCGTGGCGCCATCTAAATTATGCAATATTCCTCCCGAGATGGCTGTATAGTCTTGACCTCCCTCTCCATCGGGATATGATGATGAGAAATAGGCCTCTTGACTAGATGTTAAAAATATGCCAAAGCCGTAGTTGGAAAATGGTGTAGAGTCGGATGTAGTGCCCTTAATCCACTGTTCAACCAACGCGGTGACATCTACCTCGATGTCATCAATAGAATCTTTGTCCTCCAAGGTGACATCGTACATAATAGCCTCGTTCATGTCTCCGGGGGTGGCGCCGGCCAAATCGGCGGACCCAGTATGATAATCTCCGCCGGGCTTTTTCCAGCCAGTGGATGCAGAACACTGAATCCAATTCGCGCCTTCGATGTTTCTAGTGACATCCTTATATTCATCCATGTCGAGGCCGCGGCCTTCTTCCCAACTTTGACTAACTGCAAAAATATTATATTTTGCAGATCGGGGGACTGTTTTGTCATGCCCAACATTAAACATGCGCAAATAAAAGTTTACGCTGCCGCTCGACGGAATTGTTCCGGCAGTGCGGTGAGCTTCGATAGAATTCGTAGAATCATCTGTCGTTGTCACGGGGAATTTGATCAAGACGCGAGACAATTCCTGCGAATAGCCGGCGCTGGAGGACCCCTGCCCGTATATTGAAAAAACTTCCAAGGAATCGGCCAGTCCCATATTGGACCCGGATGCCCGGGAGAACTTATTGAATCTAGAATCCTTAAAAGCATTAGTGATGGTTGTATCCGCATCTGCATAATATTTTTTTATTGCCATTACCCCACGCTCCCCTTAATATCCAGAGTAGGATATTTAATTTCTAAAGCAACATTTTTTGGCACCACTATGTAACGGCCGTCAGCAGATTTGTTTTCTTCTATATTGTAACTGACACTTGAGTAGGGGGTGCCGGTCTTGTTCACAATCTTCACTGTTTTGACATCTATAACCCCCTTAACGTCGTGGTTTAGAGTGTTATATATGTCTGTTATATAAAACGGCTCTCCAATGTAAAGAGGGTTAGAGTATTTAGAAACCAAAGTATCAATTGCGTCCTGTAATACGTCGTAGTTGTTCATTTCAGGGTCTGTTACAATTGAGAAATCAATGCCTATATTAACTATCTTTCCGTTCAAAATGTCGATAGTATCGTGGATCATCTTTACAGACCCAAGCCAAAGCTTCAAATTCTCCTTCATGGTAGAAGTGGCTTTGGCCAAAAAGCCCCTTTCATTTTCTGCTAACACATACAAATTCAAATTCCTTTTGAATGAGTCGGGGTCACGCATAACTCGACATCTTTTAATTGCTCCATATTTTGGAGGCATGCCGTATACAATCGATTCTAAGTCTTTAGAAGTAACTGCGCGGTTTTGCATTGCAAAAGAATCAGCCACTCTCCTTTTAAGTTCTTGGCTTGACTGTAGGGACACGTCGCCCAAAATAGGCTCATTATTATCACATTCTAAAGAAGTGACAACATCGTTCATTTTGGTGCCGACTAAAATAGTAGGATCTGCAAAAGATACGGACGCTTTTCTAACTTTGGTCAGGGCGCCCACGGGGATGTTAATCGTCCTTGCGCTTGAAACACGATATTTAATTGTTATTGTAGTGTTAGCGGGGGCGACGCCGAATTTATCAGTGCCCAACAATTTAGATGGGTCAAAAGTCGTCTCAGAAGTATATTCTTTTCCAAACATACTTAAAACCAGAGATGACGGGTCTGCTATAGAGGGAGAATCCAATTCAGACTCAGAGCCATACCCAAATTGTACAAAAGTCTTGTTACGGTGCTGTTCAACAACAAACCTCCTAGGTACAATGAATGGGCGCATGATTGAAGGTACCATCTCTTTGTCGTCATTAAAATTCGCGACTTCCTTATAAATCACGTTTTGTGACAGATAATCAACTTCATAGTATTCGTGTCCAGAGGAATCTGTGACGCTTATTACCTCGGCGCAGTCCGGACTAGAAAGTTGAACTTTTTTAAATTTCTCAACATCTCCAACTGTAAAGCTTTCTCTCATTATTTTGCCCGATATGACGGTACCGCTAGCCCGAACGGCATATTGCGTGGGTACGCCCGTTGAAGTGTCAACTCGACCAGCTACGACTTCATTGGTGGCACTATCAAATCGGACGTCCTCTGTTAATATGAATGGGGCGCCGGAGGCACTTACCAACTCGCTACCCTTTTTAAGGACGGGAAGGTAATTACTATCTGGGCCTAGGCCAAGAGAGTTCGCGGGGACCAGAATATAAAAAGTTGCAACTCCCGTGCTCGAAGGGCGGCCGCGGAACTTGTAGCCCATCTGTCTAGCAAGCTTAACAACATTATCATATTCAGTTGCTGTATCTAGAAAAGATTCATTTGTTTGGTAATCCAAGTAAAATGATAGTTGGTCGCCGATATAGGCCACACTATCCAACATTAGGGCGCCGAAGGAAGCTTCGCTGAAATCCCTAAATGAATCTGGGTAATATCTTTTAGCGTGTTGTACAAGCTCGTTTCTAATTGAGTTGTACTCACGACTAGTATAATTGATCGGAGTTTTTTTAATAGCCATGGAAAGCCCCTAAAGTGTCGAATTTATATAACTAGTTTTAAATAAGATTTGAAACACGATTTTAAATAGCTTATACAAAATCTAATCTCCAATAGAAAGACTTCGCCAGAGAGCGTCCCACAGTCAGGTGGCGGTCGCGCTGGGTGGAGGATCCCCAAGAAGGTTATCTAGAACAGCGCGCTGTCCCGTCGATTTAATAAAGAACTCAAATCTTAAATTCATATGGTTATCTGGTGTGGTTTCACTGTTGAGAGGAGTTATGAATTGTATTTTTACTATGCCAACATTGGGACAATAGATTCCTACTTGTTCTCTTATCCTGTTCTCCAGAGCAATTTGAGTTGCTGCGGTATTTTGCTCAAACAGATATCTTCTTAGGCCGATGCCAAAGTTGCCATGGCCGACCCTCTCTTTGGGATTAGTTAAAAATAAAAATCTAAGATTTTGCAATGTTGCATCTTTGACGGTTTTGTTCAGGGCGTAATGACCATCTTCATTATCCGCGAATGGGGGGTGTACTGGGCTTATACCGGGCATTACTTAACTCTCCTCATCAATTAACGGGCAGGGGGCGCCGTCTTTGTTAAACGGAGTACGTCTGCGCATTTTCAATAGCCAACTTAACCAACCAAAGTTAAAATTAAGGTTAATATCAAAACGATTGCGCAGGCGCCGGAACTCACTCTTATCGTTTGTTTTACTCTCAAGGTCTGTTGCGTTGTAGAAGGTTTCGAACACCCTCCTTGCTTGCTTCTTCGATTTTTTAAATAAGTCATTCCAGTCCCATGTTCGGAATCCGCCCCATGGCCATGGACCTTGAAATTTCCCACCTCCGAGGTCGGCGTCGTCGCCGAAGACGCGTTTTTCCCAATCGTCATGTTCGACACTTCCAATAGACGGCATAAAAGCTTTCATGTTATAAATAGTTAAAATAGATAGAATTCTCGGCAAAGAGAAACAATATTCAAACATTAATTTATATCTTGGGTGCTCAGTCAGTTCTTTGACCAAACAATCTATCTGGTCTTTGAAGATATTATCTAGATTACTGGCTGTGCCCGGGATCATCCCAGTTGAGTCAATGGTTCTTTCAGCGGTTGCAATGGGCATTAAATATTTCCATTGGGTATCGGCGGACTGTTGATCATCCTGCATACGGTATGCTTTAGTTTTCATGGAGATCTCTGCAACTGATTGTTCCGTGCCGGTAATAGTTAGATCATATCCGCCTGTGGCTTGGGGATCATCCTTTGACAGATGACAAACCCTTAAGCCCACTTCCCATTTTTCGAAAAGCTGGTCAATGGAAACCCCGTCTAATATATCGGCGTTCTCTACGACCCACGCATTCCAATCCTCAAAACTCACTATGCCAGTCAGCCATGGCTTATCTTTTCTAAAGAAAATTTCTGCGTCGGCCGCTCTCATTGTAAACCCAAGTGTTTCGCGCTCTGTAATCTTTATATATTTCTCCAGTACAAATGGCCAGTAATCTTGCTCACCCGTTCCAGCTACGCGGGCGGTCTCGGTCTCACCGAACGTTGTGGTGGTCTCAACAGTTTCTTTACCCCAAAAGCTGTTTAGACCGATTGTTGGAGACACCCCATTACTCTCATACGAACCATCTTGGCCAAGAGGAACGTATTTTCTATATATATAATCATGAATTTTTTCTATAGTTGGGTTAGAAGTTCCATCATCAACAGATGCTACACTGAGAGGGCCCGCTCCGCCCGGGCTGTCAAGGGCTCCCATGATAAAGCCGGGGTCGACCAAGAATAAATTAACCAGTGAATCTACTGCTGGCTCGTACTCCTTGTTGAATCTTTTGGACATGTATTCCATCTCGTCCTTAATGAATCTTCTAAGCAGGATTTTGGAATCCCTAAGATTGTCCGGGTGTGAAACATATCTTTTCCAAATTGCTTTCTTTTTGTTCTTCGCGGCGATGACCGAGCCCCCTCCGCCGATGATGGCGCCGGCGACGGCGCCGGCCGGCCCTAACACACTACCTACCCCAGCCATTATGCCGGCGGAGACTTGGCCGGGCCACATTTCTCGGCCGATGGTTATAAAATCATTTTCCTCCCAATACTTTTGATTTAATTTATTGGGTTTAGATGCTTTTCCTGTCAGTCTATCAATAGCTTCTTGCTCTGTGTTCGTGGGGATAAAATCGCCTAAATCCATCCTTTTTCCAAAAGATTGCACTATCTGTTCCATAAAGGTCAGATAATATAACAGTGGATCTCGGAATATCGTTCCGCGGGTTTGTTCAATTAATCCATCTTCAATTGTGTCAGCTATATGCGCACTAAAAGAATCATCGAAGTTCTCAGGAAACTTTCCTTCGAAAAGAGTAAATGAAGCCATCCCTCTTATCATAGCCTCAAGAACATAGATTCTAATCGTGGCCCTGATAGTTGCTTCAATACCTGATGAAGAGTATCTATCTAGTATCTTATTCCACGGGTGTTCCATAGCGCAATGCTTAGATTCGGTTAATCTAGAGTCGTCTGGTAAGCGTTCGTATAAATCGTCGACTACTCTTTTTAGTCCGCCAAAATCAGCCAAGGAGTCTTCGGACTCTTCACAACCTGTATAAATCTGCTCGGGAATTAAAGTCTGCTTAATCCCCATCCATCCACCATAATCGGGCGGGAGGATATAATATGCATTGCGTGTAGAGGTACCTCCATAAACCTCCGGAGGGATAGTCCAATCCATTCCCGTCTTGTCTGTGTGGGAGCCAGAAAGTTGTACTTTTATCGGTTGAAGGAGATTTTCAGCATCATCTGGGCCGAACTCGTCGCCGATCAGGGCGCTATAGTCGAGGTCGTTCTCGTCGACGGGGCCCCTATAGTTTTCGCTGAAACCGTGTTCGAAGGCGTCCTTTCCGCCACCTATAAATTTCGCGACGCGATTGATCAAAATTGTATATATATAATCATATTGAGTATAGCTGGTGGCGTAGTAGGAGTCTTCTTTGGCGCTGCTATACTGGATTGGCGCTGCCAGATCACTCTCGATCCAATCTAGTGGCTCTTCCCAAGATCCCCTGATTAATTCATGGTATATGGCATTTTTCGGAGAGTCGGCCCGGGCTAGTTTGTCGTCGATATCTATAATTCGATATCCTTCTGACGCGTCATCAACCAAACCCCTAACTTCTGTCTCGGTTTTGCCCTCGCCAGTAAAGCCCTCGTACCAGACATAACTGCCATCTTCGAGATCGGCGCCTTCCTCGGAGTCGGATCCAGCTTTTGCTTGATGCCTTATCAACACTTTAAAATAATCATTCAATATTGAGGTACCGGCATCGACTTGAAAATTGTTATAATCTAGGGTGAAAGAGTATGCTTGATCTGCTTTATAATCTTCAAACTCCAATTTCAAATCCGGATTTTTATATAAGTTAGTCGGCTGAGGCCATGCTGAATCGACGAGAGAAGATAGATACCAAACTCCGGATATCGAGTTGCCTTGAGTTGCGATGTCCGACACAACCCCCTCAATCGGATCGAACCAATCGGGAATTATATCCATGTTAGTGGGGTAGCACCTTGCTGAGAATTTCCTTTCGTTGATGAAAAAAGAAGGTGGTTCATCGGCTCCCCAGTGAGCCTCTCGGAGTACGCTAACGTTGGTTGTTTCGAAACTAACATTATCATTAAAATTTTCCAATCTGTCTTTCAGGTGGCCTGCAATAGAAGTTGGTATTTTATTCGGCGTAAACAATTTGAGTACTGGGGCGGATAGATTAAACACATGCTTCCTGAATCCAGACCCATTTTTCGCAGCAAGAATCATATTAAGAACTCCGTGGCCATTAACCATATCCTGCTGACTAAGTGTTTCCAAACTATCAAAAATAGCCTCTGATATCTCGGCGGCGTCGGACATAACGGCTGGATCATTTCGCGGGAAGATGCCAGCATTCCATGTGCCCGGGCACTGGGGGTTATCTGCGAAGACTTCGGGCAAAAGATCGTTGAGCAATCCATTTTGTGCTATATCTGTTAAGGTTTCTATATCTTGTTTGGCGCGGTCCTGAATCCCATTAATGATTTCATTACACATTTCTTCTGTGAGGGGGCCCTTACGACTTAACAGAATACATTGTTTATCATAAAAATCTTCAACAGAAGACTGATCAGTACAGTATGCTGGCAATATGGGCATGGGGGTTGATCTGGGGAGCGTCTTGTATTGTGGAGGGATCAGTGCGCCAAGGGCGTTAAAGAGGTCTGAGATGGCACCGGTGCTGTTGAGAGCACATGCAAATTCTGGATGGCGGTATTCGATGACTTCCTGAATCATGGCTAGTACATCCGGGGTTGCTTCGCCGTTCAACAGCGCGATTAACTCTGCGTCCATTAATATCGCCGATAAGTCGCTTATCAATGCTGTCGCGGCTGCGTTGGTCGGGGTAGGGCACCCAGATAGAACAGATAACATTGAAGCCACCGACTGATCGATTTGTTCGTCGGTTATCTGTGACGTGGGGTTTGACTCGTCTCCACACAATGCATTGCGGAACGTTTCTCTAAAGTTGTCCGAAAGCGCTGCTTCGAGAAGATCTCCGACAACGCCCAGCAATTTACACAAGCCGGTGAGGAGAAGATCTAATATAAATTTAATCAACATAAAAATAGCTTTTATAATTAAATTTTGTATCGCTTCTAAAACGGCTTGTTTTAATAAATTGAGAATATCGAGCCAGTTAAGGTTAGGCAAATGTATGTCTGGCAAAGTGATGTGGTAGTTTCCATTACAGAAATCTAATTCCAAAGTTTTCATAAAATCGTCTAACGGAGGGTTAATTAACGGCGGTATTGCGCACTTTAATGTCGACAAAATAGACCCGATAAAGGCGCCGCCCGGGAGCATCTGGAGCGATTCTGTCAGTAGGTCGATATCGACTAGATCAAATATAACGTCTGTATATGCTTCAAAGATTACATCTAGTACATCGTCGGCCGCCGAACCAATGGTGCCCACTCCCGAATAACCCTTAGCCTGAAACGATTTTCCGCCATATTCATCGGGAAAGTGCTCGGCTAATTGAAATTGCAATTCCTCTGGGGAAACATAATTACTGTCTTCTGAGTCGAGTGTCCCCAGATAAAACGCGTAGTAGGAGGCCTGCGTGGCGTTAGAGTCGCCCTTTTCTGGCTCGGGTGCCGCGGCGAGGCTTTCGATGGTCGCCCCCGATTCAAAGAGTGATTTGCCACTGCTCTTCATTTTGGCCGTTTGAAGGAGGCCGGCCTTTTCTGGGCCAAAGCTGTAATTGCCGGGCTGGTATTCATTCTCCCATGGCGGCGTTGCGGTTATCTGATTTGTGGCTTCTGCGACAGCGGCCGCAATTTCGGCCTGTTTGTCCGGCGGGAGGCCTAAAAATAATTTTTCCAATTCGAGTGGGCCCAAGGCTTTCAAGGCGGCTCGAATGATAATGGCCAAGCCGTCTTCAGTTGGGACACCCTTAAGCAAACAACCCAGAATCATATCAATAAGAGCAAGTATCCCACACCAGCCAAATTTGTGTTCGAATTTCTTGTATATTTCCCTAATACTAGATCCGCCCTTCATTTCCTTGAACATATAATCTAATATTTCATACACAGGATCGCCCTCAAAGGCTTCGCGCATTGACGCGTCATAAGCCCTCTTGGAAAGGCCCTCGATCTCTTCTAGCCAATTGTCGATCCGGTCAAATTCTTCTCCGGAACACAACATTTTATTAAACTTGTTTGAGATAGCATCTGGGAAGGCGAACACATCATCTGCTATCTCATTCATTATGGCGTTTAGGGGGTCGGTAAGGACATCATTTACAAAGCATTCTAAGGCGTCTTCGGGTAACCCTTCCAACAAGTCCTCTGATTCCAAAATGCCATAGGTGTATTTTGCCGCTATTTCGTTCCACTCGGGAAAAATCATTGCCCGGATATCGGTCCAAATATCAGGGAACTTCGCTATGTAACCCAGCGTCCTCGTGTTGTTCCATTCAGAATCTCTAATAATTTCTTCCCATGTGGGCCGGTCTAATAATATGGGAGCACAGCCGGGTTCGTTGACTTCTATATACTCAATTTGGTATGGTTTCCAGTTGCTAGACCCGTCGTCTTCTTTAAAACCTATTTTGATAAGCTCTGCTATCTTATAATTAAAGCCATGGTGCTTTAAAATTAATGACAGGTCTTCTCTAAAATATTTAAAATTATCAGATTCTTTATTCAGATCTAAGTCTCCAAAAGATTCTGGAATCTCTTGCCCGTCGTAATTCATTTCGTGGATATACGCTGCGTACTGCTTAGCATATATTTTAAATGCCCTAGATATTTGCCACACCATCCACCAAACATCTGGTGCCTTGAGTTGCACATAGGTGCTAACCTCCGGGGTGACTGCCCCTGTTATATCACTTAAATCAACAGGAATTAAGTCAAAAAGCTCGGCCGGGATGGTAACCAAAGCTTTCATCCGAATAAGCGGGATGGGGCTCACATATATATCTTCGAGACTGGCCCGAGGCACGTCGGCGGCGGCGGAGCCTAAGTACATGGTCGCGCTCTCTCGGCCCATTAAAATATCGACTGTATTAGCCGAGATCTCGGTACCGTCGGCATAAATTACTGTTATGAATTTTGATTTTTTATATGTATCTAAGAGAAGGTTTATCCCCGCCTCCAAATAAGGATCCTCAGTGTACTTGGTGAGGATCTCCCGCCATTCTTCTGGTGGAGTTTCATACTCTGTGACTACGATGGCAGAATATTTGCACTCTTTTTCATTTAAGAATGTTTGCCGCGGCTTTAGGTTCGTCCAATTCGGGACAATGGCGGTCGGATTTGGGATGCAAGAAGCACACGGAGGTTCTTCTTCTGCCACCACTTCCTCTACACATGCATCAGGATCAACAGGGTTCTCAAGAGCCCCATACGAGCCGTCGAAGGTAGGGGGCGCGGCTTCGTCGGCTGCGGAGACAAGCGAACCATCTGCGCCCAACATAAGGGGGTTTGGTGATCCGGGGTCCATGCCGGCCCAATCGGGGACGCTGCGGCCACTTGAAACGGTCAGCGCGTTGTTCCACCAATCCCGAAGCCACAGAGGTATCAACACTTGATCGCTATTGACCACTGTCAACATGGCGTCTATCTCAGAAAATGTCAATTCAGTATATCCAGCTTCTCCACCGTCGACGGCGTAGGAGAAGTATTTATCTATCTCGGTGCCGCTGGCGTTTGACCCTCTAGGGTAGAATATTCCCGGTATGCCGGCCATAAAAACAGGCCGCTGCTTTGTGCCCGCGAGGGCGTGTATATCTTGGGATGCATCGTGGGACTTATCGGACTTTGTGACATCTGTTTGCACATAAGCTGTGTCTAGGTAGTTAATCAGTTGCGCTAAGTAAAATAAGAACCCCTCAAAAGTTATATTTATTCCCCATGATTCGTAGGCATGGGGGGCACAACCGTCGCCATCGTCATGACCTTTTTGAAGGCGCCTATAGAAAAATAAATCATCCAGTAATGATGGATCCCAGTCTCGCTGCTGGCCGGCAGACATTGAAGTCTGGCCGAGGGAGGTGGAAAGATCGCCAAGAACTCGGTGTTCAAAGATCGTACTCTTTCCGGCATGGCCAATAGTCGAGGAACCTTTGCCGGAATAATTAGAACTGTTCCTATCTTGCGTTGTGAAACACCACGCCGCTACCGTCTCGTCTGTGGAACCCTCACTAGAGGGTATATTCAAAAAATCTTTTGATGCGTTTTTGCCGGGGGGATTAATATGACGACTTGTTCGCTTCTCTACTCCCCAGCGGTTTGATAAGTAAGTCATCTGCAAAATTTGCATTAAAAATTCTATTTTCTTTGCTAGTAACTCTTTCGGATCTCCAGAAAAATCACCAAAACTTTGAATTTCTTGCACTATGGTTTCGTGAATGGTGGAGGGGTTAATCCACGCTCTATGACCTGTTCCTACATCACGTTTGAGACAGCCATCCGGGGAAGATTCCCATGTGTGGAATGACGCCAACTCAAAATAATATTGATCTTCATGTACCCATGGATTTCCCGGTGACTTTACGGGAGTATCCGTATCTTTTTCTGGGTCATGGCCATTCCAAAATTCAGCTTGGATCTCACCCATGGGGACTGCGCGGTCGGATTCGTCGATGTCATCGAGGTCGACATCTTTAATGGCATTGTAATCATCATACCATCCCGTAGACCGGAGGCCTCCTCCAATGCGGCCGGCGCCGGCATCTTCTCCAAGATCGGCAACCATTTCTTCTCGGATTCGTTTAAAAACATTTATAAAAGGCGACGCACGGTCTTCCGGAAGGACGTCGCTTTGCAATGTTTTAGTGGGAGTAGTGGCCATCCGTGATTATTTCCTAATTCAAGTAATGATACCGGCTATTAATATATTTGGATCCATACGGCTCCATTCTTTCAACTTTAGTTAAAGTTGCATTAATATTTGCCAGATAGTGCGGGGCTATGACCCTAACCAAATTTTCAATAAGGTTGGCCGTGCCGAAGCCTAAAAGGAACGGAGATGGGGGGACAATACCCCATGGGCCGGTTTGGTGACCGTGATTCATTACAGCCTTGTTGAAAGTTTTCTGGCTTTTTACAAAGTTGTTGACGAGAGAGCTTACTTCATTTAACCGCTCGATGATTGAGTTGAGCGCTTCGACAACTTTATCTCCCTTGGGTATTGGCTCTAATCCGCTGTCATTATTTCCGGCGATGAGTTCAACACCAACGGTTGTTTCAATCTTCGGGCCGTGTGAATTTCTGTCGCCGCGGCCTGTTGTTACCAACTTTATGCCATTTCTACCAATAATGCGAATGCCATCGGCCTTCATTCCAATTCCGGATTGGCCGGGGAGACTGCCCATCTCGCCGCCGACCAAATCAAAGTTTTTGTCAATATCAGTTAGTTGAGAAATGTGTATTGTGGCCGCGTCGGTAATAAAACTGGGGTTTCCCTTGAGTTCGTTATTTAGGCCCGCGACGAGGTGGATTGAACCTGCACCAGTGTGGCCGCTGCCACCATAACCAGCGGCTTTGCTACACGGCCGGTCGCGGCCAAAAATCAAAAATGCATTAGATTTTACTCCGCCATACTGCTCTTCGGCCTTAGCCAAGTCCCAAACTGGAATTTCTTCTGCTATATAATCACAATTCAGCCCAGTACTAACGATGCCTTGATCATGGTGGAGTGAACCCTGCTTCGCTTTGGACTGATTATCGGTAAGATTCTGGTCTTGTGCAGGGCGTGAGGGACCCAAACCCAGAGGTGTTCCCATTATTTTTCTCCCCTCAGAGTTGCCACAACATGTGATGGCACCCCAATAAGATCAGCGAATTCTTGGTTACGCTGTTGAGTCACGATTTCCGCGGGGATTGGCTCATATAATCCGACGAGTTTTCTTCTATTAAATCTATCTTTAAAATAGGACTGCGCCTTTCCGGAAGCTATAGTTGGAGCATAGGCTCCGAGACCATCAGGTATTGACCCTACCCCCTTTTCGTGGATTCCCAGATAAACTCCAAACATGTGTTTGTTTCTATCTTCAAAGTCAACCTTAATAATATCGCCGACGCTAGGAATGCTTGCCTTTGAAGTTCCACCCGGAGACTGCATCGAATAAAAAACCCTGTGCATAGACAACGCCATCTGGTCTTCTAGATTTAATTCGTTAACTAACCCCAGCATTTTTGGCTGTGGTATAGCAGCGTCAAGTTCGGGGATGCGGGCTGTTACCTTGATCCTCATGATGGTCTTCCCGAGATGGTGGCTTATGCTTCTTTCGTGTGGGCTCTTTTTGTATTCCACTTTAGAGTGTAAGACATACGCGTACCAAGAACCTTGGTGGCTACCACGGATAGCTTTTTCATACATCTCATCCAAAGCATTTTTAATGTAGTGCTTGGTTTTGTATGAATCATCATAATCACGGAGGCCGCCGACATGATTCGAATGTGGGTTTTGATCGCTGGCGCGCCCTAAATAGAAGTTAGGTAAGTCATCAGATAAGCTCATTGCTTGAATCCCCCTGTAGCATATCAAAAATATCAGCGCGATCTGATTCTGACAGTCCGGATTCGCCAGTCTGTTGTTTGTGAATAAGCCCCGAAATCTTGACCAATTGTTCATTGGAGCGTTGTAGCGTTTCCACATATTTAGCCGCGATGGGCCCGACAGACTGGTGGCGTTCTTCGCTCTTGCTCAAATAGCGCATGACATCATCGAGAAGTTCTTTAGTTATCTCTCGATCATCTTCTATGTTCTTTATAGCATTTTCTAAATAATGGTCTAAATTTTTCATAGGTCGCCTTTATCCCACTTAACCCTAAAAACGCGGTATTTGGTACGCATTTTATTCAAATTGTTAACAACTTGTTTTGTATTAAGGCCCGTGATTTCTCTCAGGTATAAATAAATAGCTTTCTTATTAAAAATTTCTATATCTTCTGCACTCTCGAACAAAATTCGAATGGCTTCTAGAACTTTTTTCTCGTTCTCCTTCATCTTGTCGTGTTCCCATGAATCAATCTCGTTCTTCAAAAAATTAAAGAACTCCTCATGCTCACGTTCTTGCGGATATGGATTGTCGGTAGAAATATATTTGAGTTCTAAATCTTTAGGTAAATCAACTAACTCAATTTCTGTCCTTGTTTTTTTACTTTGCTTTTTGACTTTGTGAATAAACCAGTTTTTCGTAATGACAGAAAAGTAAGAAAAAGCTTTTGAGCCCTTGTTTTTATCATATTTGTCGAGTACGGTAACCAGCCATATCTTACACTCATCGCGCAATACATCAATATTAGGTAAAGTTGTAAATTTGTATGTATAAACTATTTTATCGACCATCTCGTCAAAAGCGGGCCCGATCAGATTAATATATAAATCCGTTCTTTCTTTTATACTTTGGCTTGCGACATAATCTAGTATGGCCTGTTCATGGACCAGTGTAAAATACTGTCTTCCTTTGCGTCGGCTCTTCCGGGCTCGGATCGTCATCATAGTCGGCCTCCTCATAATTTTCTTGATTTTCTGTCGGTTCTTCTTCAATTTCTGCGAACTTTCCTGATTCTAATAAATCATAGAAATATTCGTACTGCCCCAAAGATTCTAAAAGTGACTGGCCGTGTTTTAGGAGGGCAGCCAATGTTTCGTCCCCGTAAAACATCTCCAACTCATAAAGAGCGGAGAGATGTTCTTTAAATAAAGAGACTTCTTCGTTTAACTCATAAATATTCTCAACAATAAACACAAGATTATTTAAAAGTTTTCTCGTATACCAAGTAAAAAAACCAATGACAACCACTGCGAGAGTGAGGAGAAGAATCAATATTGCTTCTAAAATCATAATTCTAAATCCTTCGTCATTTCTTCCTTACTTCTTTCAATTTCTTCTTTAGCAGTATCAATATAATCTTCTACGAGGGACCCGGGTTTGAGTTGCTCCCTTATATTATTTTCATCAAACGATGTGTCTGATGTAAAACTAGAAGGTACTCGAATGAGACCTTCCGCGTTACAACTTTGACAAACAGTGAGACGCTCACTCATAGAATGAGTTATATTGTAAATTACCGAACAAGACTTGCACCTATAAGTATATCTAGGCATATCATTCTTCCGTTTCTTCTGCGTCTTTCTCAGAATCTGTCTTAAATTTAACCAGTGGTGGGTTCATCACCATCAGGCCGTCGGCGCTATAGCGGAACTTAAATCCTTTAAGGACAGGTACTATATCTGACTGATCTAGGAGACTCTGTTGTAGGGCCATCATGACCGCTCCTAGGGCCTGATTGCTCAGGCACATTTCTTGTGTTTTTGTGGTAGACATTTATTACTCCTTTTTCTTTGTAATCGCTCTTCCTTCTAACCTCTCCCAATCCCGCTCTTCGCGGATTTGGAGATTTTTTTCCCAAACTGTCTGTAATAGACAAGGTTCGACGCCTAGCTGTTTTGCCAAAAAGATCAGTGCATTTAGATCCTTCGGGAAACAAGACCCACCAAAGCCATGGAAGCCGTCGGGGCCGGGGGCGGAAAAATGGGTTTTTCCTATACGCGTATCGTATAAACCATACTCTACGACTTTATCATAATCAATATCTAATTGATCACAGATCTGTTTTATTTCATTTGAAAAGCTTACCTTGGTGGCCAAAAAAGTATTCAAAAAATACTTAACCATCTCGGCGGTGTTGGAGCCGGTTTTAATAATCGGAACATCAGGGAAAGCTTTACGAAAAATATTCTTAATAATTGTGGAAGCTGGACGGGGGCCACCGACCACGATTCTAGTCGGATTTCTGAAGTCTTCAATAAAATTGGCCTCAGTTAAAAATTCAGGACTGAATATAATCTTAAGATCTTTGCACTCTTGATTCAGCCTTCGCGTTGTGCCCGGAGGGACAGTTGATTTGATCACAGCTATATGGTTTCTGCTGTGTTCGTCCACTTCTCTTATAACCGATTCTACGATGTCCAAGTTGCACGAGCCGTCTGGTTGCATTGGAGTTGGAACACAAACAAAAATTATTTTTGCACTCTTACAAAGTTCGGCCACCGATTGACAAGTAGAGTCCTTATATTTGTCATATGTGCTCACTTCATAGAATGATGACATACCCCTCGCGAGGGCGGTGCCGACGAATCCTGCGCCTATGACGCCCAGTCTTTTATAGTTCATTGCGGAGGGCCTCAAAGCACGAGCGGATGCCTTCTTCGATAGAATGCCGAGGGGTCCAGCCCGTATGGCGGTTGTATTTTTCTATAGAAGCCTTGGTTTCTAAAACATCTCGCGGACGGTCAGCGACATAATCAAACTGAACTTCTGGAAAGAATTCAAGTGCAACGTCCTTAATCTGGTTAAGAGAAATATTATCTCCTGTCCCAATGTCAAACCATTCGCCGGTGAAATTTCCAGTAAAATTCATTGCATGTATATTTGCCGACACCACGTCTTCAACATGAGCCATATCTCTTCTTTGTTCCCCGTCCCCCGTAATAAAGGGATTCTTGCCTTGCCTAATAAACTCCATAAAGTTGGCTACGGCAGTTGCATACGGGCCGTCGGCTTTCTGGCAGGGGGAATAAACATTGAAATAACGTAAGCAAACCGTGTCCACTTCCTTTTCGTATATCTTTGACCATGTGCTGCAAAGGGCTTCTGGCATCAACTTAGACGCACCATATGGGTTTTCTGGGCCGCGGCCATTGCCCACAACTGAGGATGAGCTTGAGTAAATTACTCTTTTGGCGCCGACATATCTGGCAAATTCCAGAATATATAAACTACTAAGAACATTGTTTTCGATTACCTCAACTGGGTTTTCAATACTGTAGACCACTCTGGGGATTGCGGCGAGATGAAAAATGTATTCGGGCTGGAAGTTGGCCCAATGTCGGTGAAACTTTCCATCTAGGTGCGGTTTCAGGGTGTCAAGTATATTGTGCCCTTCCTTTATATCAATCCCCATAACTTCGTGGCCTTGCTCTTGCAGCCTTTTATATAATATAGAGCCTATATAGCCCTTGTGACCTGTAACTAAACATCTAGCCATTTGTTATCTCCACCTGTTTAAGGATCCATTTGTAAGTTTTTTTCATGCCTTCTAATAGCGGTTCTGTGGGCGCCCAACCAACCTTCTCTTCAAAGAGTGTATTATCGGAGTTGCGGCCGCGAACACCGAGAGGACATCGGAAGCCATACTTCTTTTTGAAATCTTCGCCATCAATATTGTATATTGTAATGTCTTTTTCAGAAATCTTGATGGCCATTTTAGCGAAATCATTAATTGCTATCATTTCTTCCGACCCAATGTTTACAGGCTCGGCAAAATCAGAGTCCATTAGACGACGGGTAGCCTCTATACATTCATCGATGTAAAGAAATGATCTGGTTTGGCTCCCGGGCCCCCAAACTTCCACCTGTTCGCCGGGGGGGGCCATGGCTGCTTTCCTACAAAATGCAGCGGGTGCCTTCTCGCGGCCGCCATCCCAAGTTCCCTCTGGTCCAAAAATGTTGTGATAGCGTGCTATTCGGACAGTAAGGCCGTAATTTCTAGCAAAAGCCAGCCACATTCTCTCACTAAACAGCTTTTCCCAGCCATATTCGCTGTCTGGGGCCGCAGGATAGGCCGAATCTTCCGTGCAATTTGGATTATTTGGGTCAGTTTGGTTATGTTCTGGGTACATACACGCCGATGAGGAGTAAAATATTCTCTTTATTTCCTTTTTGACACACTGTTCGGCGATATTTAAGTTGATCAGCGCTGAATTATGCATGATATCTGCGTCGTTTTCGCCGGTAAAAACGAAGCCTGCGCCGCCCATATCGGCCGCAAATTGGTAAATTTCGTCGATATCGGTCGTTACAACCCTATCACAGACCCTCGGATCACGCAAATCTCCTACAATAAACTCGTCAGCTACCTCATGGGCATCAAAAAACTCATGTTCTTTCAAATCTACCCCTCTAACCCAGTGCCTTTCAAGCTTGAGCCTTTTCATCATTGCTCCGCCGATAAAGCCGCCGGCACCAAGTACTAAAATTCTTTTCATTTGTTGTTTTTCCTTTTTCGGTAAAGAATGGTTGATTCGGCCATTTCTAGATCTTCGTAATCATCTATGTCCACTGAGTCTATTTTTGACATCGCGATGATCCCCACTTTATCACCAATTAAATTGTTATTCTTATAAAAGCTTCTTCTATTTGTCGCATATAGGGCGCCGTTTTCGACAAGCCAATCGTCTATATCTTGAGTTCTCTTCTTGCTAAGCGGGTCAAAATTTAACGGCGTGCCGGCAAGGGACCAATAAAATTGAACTGTCTTGTACCCTGACAACACTGTGTCGTATGATTCGTCCTCAAGTTTTATTAATGCGTTACGGATATGGGCGGCCTTCAACAGGGGTGAAGTTGCCTGCACTAGTGCGAAGGTTTCTACTTCATAATTTTCTAAAAAGTGTTCTATAACCGAATTGGTGGTAGAATCATCCTCCGCCAATTGAGATGGCCGGTCAACAACAACCACATCTTTATACCTGCTGCATATGCGTTTGATGTCTGGGCAGTCTGTACTGACATATACGCTTTTTGTAGCCTCTAAGCTTGTCTCTATTGTATATTCAATCAGAGGCTTGCCGGCCAAAGTAACTATGTTTTTATTTGGTATTCTCTTTGAGCCGGCTCGGGCGGGTATTAAAATTGAAAAACTAGTAGTATCCAAGAGATGCTTCCTTGACATCGATATCTTCCACCAAAAGTCGCAATTCTTCTCCGATCATTTTTTGGGCTGTCTGTGTTGACAATTCTTTGGGCAGTCGCGTATCTAGGTTTGGATTCTGGTCAGTCCTTAATATTATATATTCATTTCCATAAACATATGTATATGGAAGCTCCTCTTCACTTATCAGGGTTTCATTGAGTTTTTCATTTTCCCGAAGGCCAATTATGTCAACACTATCTTGTATAGACTTTGCCAACTCTAACATGTTAACCGTTTTCATATTTTTAGAAATTACAAATCCGCCCGGACTCTCGTCTAAAATATCTAAAGTTTTGCGGATCAATTCCGCAGCAGATAGCCTAGAGAACATAAACCTGTTGCACTCTGGGTGAGTCAACAGAATGCTTTTAGATTGGTTTACTAAATTCAGCCAAAATGGCAACACCGATCCGCTGCTATGAGTTACATTTCCAAACCTGCATGCGGCAAATTTAGATTCTGCGGAGGAGGCTTGTAAAAACATCTTCTCCATGTACCTCTTGCTGTAGCCATAATTTCCCTTTGGCTGGCATGCCTTATCTGTGCTTATCCCAATAACTTTTGAAACTTTATATTCCTCAGCAGCCTCCAAAATATTTAAGCTTCCAAGAATATTAACCTTTGCGGTTTGGATTGGGTCCTTTTCACCTGTCTGAATATGCTTTATTGCTGCGGCGTGAATAATTATATCGGGTCTAATTTCATGAATGGCGCGGAAAAGAGTACTACGATCTTCCACAGAGCCCATTATTATCTCCACATCTTTAAAACTTCTCTTTAGTGAGAATTGCATCTTTTCATTTCGCGAGTAACTATAGAATTTGTATTCGTCCAAATATCTTTCTATGAATGCCCGCCCGACAGTGCCAGACCCGCCTGTAATTAATACTTTCTTTTTAACTAACATCTACACTCCTTAATATGTGATTTGTTTTTGAATTATATCTTTTGAAATATCTATATTCCCTAGAATCGCCACAATTTCTTCTGCCGAATTGCCGGAGCCGTAAGGGTTCAGGCATGATCTGACTGTATGAAGGAACTGGTTATCATTTAAACACTTCTTGATTGCTTTTTTAATTTCTTCCTTATCGTGACCAACATCTATTACATTGTCTGGCCGAAGACGGCCGGACTGCCTAGAGCCTATGTTGATAGTTGGGATAGAAAGAGTGGCGGTTTCGTGGATGCCACTGCTTGAGTTTCCTATTAGTCCGGACGAGTTTTTCAGCAAATTAATGTATTTTTCCAATGGTAGCGTGGCAACATGTTGAATTTTGCTTTCTCTGAGGCTTTTTATAATATTCTGGGCGCCGGCGTCATTATTTGGGTAGACAAAAATTGCCGGGATCCCTGACTCGTCAATAGCTGCCAGTGTTTTTTGAATCTGTTTTTCTGATCTTTCGCACTCCGTTGTAACGGGATGCTGTATCACAATAAAGTAAGGCATTGACATGTCTAGATTGAATTCTCTTTCCAATTCTTCTTGGGACAAAGGTTCGACATGATTTATTGCATCAATAGATGGGCAGCCAACAACAAATACATTCCGTGACTCTTCTCCCATCCGAATCAGCCTTTCACTGGAGTCAGCGTTGGACACTAGATGATAGTGTGCAAATTTACTCATGGCATGCCTTATCGACTCATCAATCGTGCCTGACACTTCGCCGCCTTGTATGTGAGCAACTGGAAGGTTCATGTGCGCGGCGACAACAGTGGTCGCGAAATTTGCTGCGATATCGAATCCTGTTAAAACTATATCGGGGTTTGATCTTTCTATAATTTCTGGTAGCTCCTGTATGGCTACTCCCAATGACCGGACCATGGAGGCGCCGGTGTCTTTCTCTACGGTATCCTTATACATATCGAATGTCGCGAATATTTCATGGCCGGATTCTTTGATCTCTTCAATCGTATTGCCATGTGTATCAAGCAGGTGCAAACCAGTTACAACCAAATCATATTCGAACTCTGGATTTTCCTTTAGTTTTTGCAAGATTGGCTTAAACCTGCTGAAATCTGCTCTTCTTTCTGTGACTATAAAAACTTTTCTCATCTTAAAACCTATTACAATCTATTCTTTCTATTTGGTGTTTTTCAATCTTGTCATCACAAACGGAATTAGTAAACATAAAAGAGTGGTGGACGCCGCACTTATTTAGAATTCTGGTTGTGTCAGAATTAAAAGTACCGCGAGTTCCGTAGGGATAACAGAAACTCTTCACTTTCATGTCCAAAAACCGAGACAGAAATGAAAAAGAATTACTAATTTCCTCTTCTTGTTCGTCAGCGCTCAGGCTCGACAAAACTTTATGATTTTCAGTATGGGCGCCTACAATATTTCCTTCGGATTCAAGTTGTTTCAATCCATCAATAGTTATATATAACTTATCATACATTTCACTCTCTGTCAAGTATTTTTTTGCTAAAAAGCCAAGTATAGCCGTTTTGTGTTCATATTTCAAATAATAATTCATCAATTTCTTAAACTTCAGGGATGCTTGGTCGGTTGACTGGTTTGTGTATAAATCTTTTTCAAATTCTGCAACACGATCATGATCTAGCATTGTAGATTGAATGCCTTCCGATACTTCCGCGATGAGCATATCGGGATCATACTTTGATATCAAAAAATGAATCCTATGTACATCTAACAACTCTTTTTTGGGATTTTGATAATGCCCAGTTGGGATGTAAAAAAAACCATGTAAGTTGCGCTCAGACAGAATCGGTAAGACAACATCATGATGCTCCTTTAATCCGTCGTCAAAGGTTAAAATAACTCCCGGTTTTGGGCGCCCTGTTTCGACTGATTCTAAAAAGTCCTCTTTGCTTAAAAATCCCCACTTCTTTTCAAAATAGTCTAATTGTTCGATAAATTTATCCACTTCCAAATATTTGAACTCTGGGTATTCCTTGTCAAATTGTCGTATATAGTGATACATCACGGCTTTCATTTGGCTGCCACAATTTCAAGTATATAGATATCATAAATTTGTGATAGACCATTCATATATTTGGGAGTACCATCTGCCAGTTCAACCATCCATGATCTGGCCGGATCTTCTTTGGGCGGAAGAATACAGTCTGGAAAGAACTTTTCTTCGGACTCTATTGCCAGTCCATTGTTTTTTAAGATTTTTCGAAAAGTTTCTAGAGAATGAAGGCTCCAACCATTTTTAAATTCATTAAAATATTTATTGTTCCGATAGCGGACACTCACATCAATGTCGTATTCATTAAATATATTTAACACCAAACACCTACCGTGTGGCTTAAGGTGTGATACAATTTTTTTCATTACAGCATCTGGATTGTCAAAATATTCTATGACGCCAGAGATTACTACAAAATCATACTTTTCACGACTATCATAAAGCTCCACATCGGCAATTTCAAATTTGGCTTCAACATTTTTTCTTGCTAAACTTATTAGATTATTTGATTGATCGATGCCAGTAAAGCTTACATTCTTAATGTGTGTTTTTAAAAAATGAATTAATTCACCTCGGGCGCAACCGAGATCTAGAAGCCTGTAATCCTGATTAGTATCAGTATTCTTCTCTAGCCACTTTAAAATCCTCTTGAATTGGTCCTTTGGATTCTTAACATAATCTTCAGACTCATATATATAATCAATGTGGCTCATAATATATCCCGCCTCCTTAGCTGCTTGTCGGAATTTATGTCATTTTTGGCAGTCATGCCTAATGTTGCCTCGTAATCTTTGGCAAGAATTTCGCCGGTGCCCGGACGCTTGACCCAAATATTTTCTTTTGTGAGTGCCTCGCCTCGCTTAATTTCCTTAATCGATACCACTGAAGCGTAGGCGAAATCAATGGTCGGCTTTTCCTCAATGAGGATTTCTTTGGACCCTCCCAGTGCCGAATGGATAATGGCTGAACCTTTCACAAGTTCTGCCAATTCTGTAGGATCGATAGAAATTTCAATGTCCGGACCGGGCCAAGACTTGTCTGATGTAAAGTGTTTCTCTAATATGGAGGCTCCGAGCGGCACGGCTCCGAAACAAGTATAGTTTCCTATCGAGTGATCACTAAGACCCAATATCGCAGACGGAAACGCCTTGCTCATCTCGGTTAGCGCGCCGAGTCTGACATTTTTATACGGTGTAGGATACAAAGAAGTGCAGTGCAACAATGCATAACTAATATTGTATTTATGAAATATTTCAACCGCAGGCCGAATAGATTCAATATCGTTCATGCCCGTGCTTAAAATAATTGGTTTTCCGAATTTGGCTATGTGCTCGACAAGAGGGTAATTATTACATTCTCCCGACCCTATCTTATACGCTTGTACATTCATCTCTTCGAGACGATCTGCTGCGGCGCGGGAGAATGGCGTAGAGAGATATATCATACCTAACTCTTCTACTGCCTGTTTTAAATTTTCTTCTTCTTCTCTACTCAGCAAGCATCTTTGCATAATTTCATAAATTGATTTGTCACTATTGCTTGGGATGGTAGCTTGTGCATCTGGCGTCATCTCATCTTCTATGATATGGCACTGAAACTTTACACATTCTGCGCCGGCTGCATATGCGTCGTGTACCATCTGCAAGGCTTTTTCGTAACTGCCTTCGTGATTGATCCCGATTTCGGCTATCACAAACGGCGGGTGGGCCGGCCCTATGTACCGGCTGCCAATGGCAAATTTTCCTAAATTCATTAATACCTCTATCTACAAAACCTAATAAGATCCGCCCACACCAAGAGAGCGGCCGTCTCCGCGGAGGCTGTCCTCGCCGGCTTGGCCGACGTCAGCAAGAAGATCTCCGGATGAGATGGCCTCAGCCTTAGCTTTCTTCAACTTAAGCACGTCATCTTCATCTGTCATAGTAATTTTTTCCTGACCTCCTGTGTTTGAACCTTGGCGGTAACCTCGGAATGCAACGTCATTGCCATAATAAAGTTTGTCGGTCTGACGATGATATCTACTAACCTGATGTTCAAAAAAGTTGTCGATTAGTTGTTTGTTTCCGGTCGCGAGCGCGGCATGGTACTCGTGGTCAGACAAATCTGTAAAATTAACTGCTAGCAGGTCTGAGTTCAGGTGTTTTCTTTCGTAGAAGTCTTCTGCTGGGTTATCTTTATCAAGAAGTCCCTTATCAATGGCATAATGGTATAGCGGGGAGCCGGGGTATGGTGTAGTCGGCCGGATTGTTCTCAATTGTGAGTGATCATCGTATTTTATTAGAAAATCGACGGCCTTTTGAAGTGTTTCCTTAGTTTCTCCTATGTTCCCCCAAATTAAATTAAGGCCCGGGCTAATGCTGGTCTTGAGAGTCTCTTCCACTCCTTTCACAATCGTTTTGCAATTTAGGCCCTTTTTCATCACTTTAAGGATGTCGTTATCAAAGGCCTCAATACCATAATTAATAAACACACACCCTGCTCGTTCCATCGTTTGCAAAATTTCAGGGGTACAATAGTTTAAGCGACCATTACAATTCCATTTAAATTTCCGGCCTGTCTTCTCTTGATGCTTGATGAAAGCTTCTGACAAGGCCATCGTTCTGTCTTTCGAGACCATTAACAGGTCGTCGGAAAACATAATATAATTAATTCCATAATTCGTCTGCAAATATTCTACTTCGTCCAAAATTCCTTCTGGAGATCGCGGTCGGAAGCCCTTGTCCATCCTGTAGCAGAAATTGCATTTAAATGTGCAACCTCTGCCTGACAAAACCGGCATCGTAAAGTCGGTTTTGCGGCACCTTTTGCTGTGGTATAGACGATATACATCCATCTCGAACAAATCGTATGCCGGCATGGGAACTCTATCAATATTATCCAGAAGATTTTCAGGGATCAAGGGTCGGGGAGGATTAATTGTGACGGTATCTCCTTCACGATAGGCAATACCGGTGATGTCTTTGTATGACTCTCCAGCAGCGTATTTTTGAAAAAGCTCTCTAGTTGTATCTTCGCCTTCTCCCATGACAACTACGTCAGCCTGTGTTTTCTCCAGAAAGTATTTGGGCTCTGGTGTTGGCCCATAGCCGCCGATGACATACAGGCCCGGGCGGTTTTTAGATGCCGCGATGGCCTTAGAGAGGCCCAATAATTTTCTATATTGCCAATAGCCGGCAATAACACTAATACCAAGAATATCAAAATGGTTTTTGTTCAAAAACTCCGTTAGCGCTTCGTCGGGGTAGTGATTCACATCTTGATCCCAAACGTGGACGTCGTGGCCTTCTTGTTTCAAGACCGCAGCCACAGCAGCGAGACCTTGTGGGAACCAAGTCGTATATGAGTCGTTGTCATAGGTGACCAACAAGATTCTCAGCCTGTCTGTATTTTTTTTAAGGTTAAGGTTTTCTAATAGCATGATTTAATTTTCCGGTGGGGGGGCTTTCCTTGTTACTGGCTGTAGTAATTACTTCCATAATGTTTAAAAACTACTTTGTTTCCGGAACAATGGGCGTGCACGTTGTTGCTTTTCGGGTGCCAATCAGCATCTGTGTAGAACTCAAAAACTGCACTTGGGAAGAACTTAGACATATATTCGTCGTAAGCCACTTTTGTGTGCTCGCCCTCGGTTTTCACTCTCAGATCCCACCAGTCTTGCCCAGACATATAAGCAGGGGCTTCAATAAAAGCTTTTTTAGAGATCTTGAGATCGTGATAAAGGTCGACACCACAATAGTATATGTGATCGGCTTTTAATTTTAACAGCCCATAGAGAGACGCATAAATTGAGCAGTTACACATAATCTTGTCTCCATAAATAGCTGCTAAATAAGGCTCTGCTTCGTCGACTAAGTGATTTAGCTTTCTGCCCCCGGGGGTGAACATCTCCGGCTGATTTGTGGGCTCGGGGCCTCGCCAGATGTACGGATACGGTTCGTCTTCTTCTAGAGGAGGTAAATTCGGTAACTGTCTCCATGCCGGGCAGGTCCTTTTTTGCTTGGATTTGTGTTCCCTCCACAGGGGCCAATTTGGACTACACCGAGCGACAGCGCACTCATCAGCATTCATGAATTTTAATATTTCTTCCTGTAGCGCCACGGATCTTTGTGGCATATTTGTATACATTACTACTTTTTTTGATCTTATTTTCTCCATTAACTCCTTATCTTCGCTAGCGAACATAGGAGGGGTGTTTATGAACAAGATTGTGTTGTAGTCGTCTGGTATTTCTTTTAGCCTCTTCCACGAAGGGCCGCGGCCGACGATCAGCAATTTTTCACTCATTCTCTATAATCCTCAATATAATCACTACAAATACCAGCGCATGTTAATAATATATCACGTTTTGCCCTTTCTGGCAACACGCAAATTGATTTATTTGTCAACTTTTTTCCGGGGTATGTCCAAATATAACCATTGCTGGACAGTGTGAAGTCATCATTTTGGTGCCAGAAAAAGGCGCCGAGGTTGTGCTGCCCGGACAGCAAATATTCCAGTGCTTCAACGTTCTTTGCATGCAACCACAGAATATCTTCTGTGACACTAAAGGTGGAGTTGGATCGCGATAGAAATGACTCCTCAACTTCATACTGCGGTTTGTCGTGGCCGAGGAGCCACCTATTGTTTATTCTCCAGACATCGACCTCTACCTCAAAGCCTGCCTCGATGGCCTTGGCAATATAATCGGGATGGTTTTCCTTATCGGGATCGGGGCCTGAGATATTGCCCCGGTGGGATATCAGATGCATATTAGTATCCCCGATCTCCGCCGCTAAAATAAGCCCAACGGACCAAGGGTGTCTCTGTAGTTAGTTTACTCTCTTTCCCAGTCCATTCTCTCTTAAATATATATTCTAGTTTTTCTTCTAGCCCAGTTTTCTGCAAATGTAGGCGCTCTAATTCGTGGTTACTCTCTAGAGAATTGTAAGGAGGGGTGTTCAAGCAGTCATGCAGGTCGCCAAATTTCTCCATATTTTCTTGATTTGAAAAATACCACAAATCATTAATTAATTGAAAACCGTTCTGTATCGGGCCCGGGGGACCTTGGGCATAAAATTTTGAATTATCATACTTGTCGAAACAAAAATCTGTTGCGAATGCCAGATCGAACCTTGTCACAAAGACCCAATCATATTTATTTCCACTCTCCTTAACCAAATCAACCACAGCTTTATAAGACTCCCATTTACATTTGATTGCATATAGGCGCGCAGCCTTGTTGTCGTCTACATACTCCCTTGAGTAGTCAATATCCGGTTCGGGTGGGGTGGAAGACTTCATTGCGACAGGATCATATAATTCCTTTATGCCATCGCGATGGTGGTGTGACCATGTATGGATAAAGGTGTCCACATTTTCATTTTTATCAAACACATGCCTTTTGTAATGATTGTGTCCGATAACATAGGGGATTTCCCTTTTTCCTAATCCATACTTGTCTGTGGTTCCGACCAAGCCGTGTAAACAAAATGCGATTTTCATCTTTTCTCCTTTGTGAGTATGTTAAATACTCTATCCTTTATATGCTCTTATAAACTGAATCTGATCTTCGTCGTCGAAACCTATTATGTCTGCGACCGACAAAAGATCATCGTCTATTTTTAATTTCATTTCACATGTGAAGATTCCAGTGCGGTCTTCGTGAATATGCAAAATGTTTACTTCTATATTTTCAACTTGCTCAAAAATATCAGAAAACACTTTAGTAACTGCTTCTTTTCCGTGGACAGGACCCACATTCCAATCCGTCAGAATGCAATCGTCGGCGAGCATGAATTCAACATTTTCCAAATCCTTCTCGGCAAAAAAATCTAAATAATCTTCGACCTTCTGCGATCTGATGATATTATCAATAATTACGTCGCTCATTTATCTCACCTGTATTCCGCGGGTATGTCGACCCCAAAGAAGTTATAATTTTTATGTATATATTCCTTTTCGTCGGCGTCGATTGTCTCTTGTTCGGATTCATAAATAGCCTCAACTGGGCACTCCGACAGGCATGCACCACACTCGATACATTCATCTGGATTGATATACAATTGTAGGCCTGCCAGCTTTGCTTGCTTCTGTAGTTCGGGCACTTCGGCTCCGGAGCCCTCAATATCGATGGGGCCGTGTATACAATCTACCGGGCATGCTGTAATACATCCCGTGTCACATACACCCACACACTTGCTTCCTATAATAAAACTCATTTTACTCTCCCTATTTCGGCTGTTAATGAAGATATATCGCCCGGATACATCTCTTTTTTAAAATCGCGTTGGGCGTCTGACAACCCTTTACCATCCCCCTCTTTAGTTTTCTCATGGAGGGGGAAGAAGCCGGCATCACCGGGTTTTGTTGCTGGTAGCTTTATCTTCGGGTTCATAACTTCATCCCTACCAGAAATTTCCGATGTCCACCATTCCTCTTTTTTTCGGAAATCCCATTGAGAATGGCTATCTTGTATCTTGTTATAAATCGGCAAAAGGATTTTTTTGCGGATTTGTTGGGCCTCAAAGGAAGACTGATCTTCCTGCAATTCGATCAATTTATGATATTCCTTTGGCAGCTTCATGTAAAGCTGGAATGACTGCATTATGTTCTTAAGTTCTTGCTTTGTAATTTGAGGCATGTTTAATTGTGAATCTGATCTATATACATCCTCATGTTTACCCTGATCCGTTTCAATATAGCCGCGTTCGACGCAAAGGTTTCTTAGGGGTGCTCCGCGATAAGGGTGGAAGAAGGTTACAGTCGCGCTTGTAGGATTAATCCTTCGGTTCAAGTTTATGGTGTGAAATATGTCCTCTCTTTCTTCGTCCGGAAGGCCGATGATATTAAAAGAAGAACACCTAATCTTGTGTTTGTGAGCGAGGCTAAACACTTTCGCCACATGGTCATCATTATAATTTCTTTTTAAAATCTTTCGCCGGACTCTATCACTACCAGATTCGACGCCGCAGCATATATTTCGCATACCAGCGTCAACCGCCATGGCGAACAAATCTTCGCGCACGAGGCGGGGCTGGACATTTACCGAAAATGGCAAATCGACATGCTCTTTGTAAAGCTTGCAAAACTCCTCCATAACTTCTGGTTCATGTAGTGGGAAAATATCGTCCACAAACATTAAAAAATTTAAATTGAACTTTTCTTTGAACTCGGCCAATTCTTTCACCAATAGCTTTGTATCTTTCTTCCTATAATATTGTCTTGCAGTGGCCTTGGCCATCTTATAAAATGTCTCATTCGCACAATAACTACACCTAAAGACGCAGCCTCTAGTCCATACTACTGTGGCCATGTTGTACATTCTACCGCCGAGAGGGCGAAGAAAGTGCCTAGGATCAAAAATGCTTAAATCAGGAGCTAAACCCTTGGAAATATCCGGTAAAGTTACCGGATTTTTATGTATGATCCCATTTTCTTTATAGTTTTTATCCTTAATCCAGAAATTTTCAATATCGTAAAGCTTTTCCCAGCCCTCTAGACCATATCTTTCAAATGTATTACACAACTGCACCAGCTTTTCTTCTGCTTCGCCGCGACCGACGATATCAACACAATCTTCAGAAACTATGTCGTCAGGCACCAATGTGGCTAGTGGCCCGCCGCTGACCGTGGGAATATCTGGGTTGATTTTTTTGCAGTGGCGCAGAAGTTGCATTCCAAAAGTGTGGTTGGGGTCAACTGTAGAAATGCATACCATGTCTGGTTTATAGGCGTTAATTTCCTCTTCTAGCGCGTCGAAAACATTTATATCTTTCTCAACCAAGCCTAGTTTTTCGAAGTCTGGGTTCACAACTTGCAGATTTTTCTCTCTGAGCGCGTCGTCACTGGGCGTGTCGCCGCAGCGGACAAATGTGGTGTCGAACAGCTTAAACTCGTGGCCGGCGTTTTGCAAATATGATGCAAGGTATCCAATGCCCAGAGGAGCGCGAGTGACCATCACCTTATTTGGGTATATCATCAAAACTTTCATTTCGCCTCTCCCAAAAATCTATTTAAATCCTCGGGGGTACCGACCCCCCACATTTTATGCACATAGAAGGGTATCAGAGTTTTCCCGTCTCCTATCAACTCATTATAAATAGGAGCAATATAAAATTCATTATTAACCCGAACATTTTTTTCAATCATCTGCTCGGCGTATTTAACAAAGTCTGAACCCTTGCGGTACCAATAAATCCCGCATGTAGCGATATTAGAGATTGGCCTTTTTTCTGCCACCTCTGTGATATATCCACGAGAATTTGTTTTTACAAATGACCATTTGGGATGAACCGCGTTGAAAGTAAACACTATCGCGTCGACAGTTGTCATTTCTTTTAATGCCTTAAAGTTTTCAGGACTATATTGTATAATCTGATCTGAGTTTGCGATGAGGAGATCTTCGTCGTCGTTAATCAACTCTTTCGCCAAAAGTGCGGTGCATGCGGCGCCTTCTGTAAGTTCGTCCACTACGACATATTTATATCTTCCGTTTGTTATCCGGTCAAGAGTGTCGAGAATGCCACTATAACTTTCTATGTGGGACTTACGAATCAAAAATATATATTCACAGTCAAAATCCAAATTTTCGACAACTGCCTGTATCATGGGGCGCCCGTTGACGTCAATTAGTGGTTTAGGAAATGTATACCCTTCTTTCGCAAATCTAGAGCCTTCGCCGGCCATTGGTATTAGTATTTTCATCTTATATTTTCTCTAATTAATTTTATATTAACACTGTCTGGGTTATCTACTCGGAGCACGTTGCATCCTGACGCGATTGCAGCCTCCATACCCTTCGGTGAATCTTCTATAATAAGCACTTCATGAGGTGCTGCGCCGAAACTTCTCAAAGTCTTCAAGTACCCCTCGGGATCTGGCTTTGGTTTTTCGACGTCTTGATTTGTGGTAATCATGTCAAATAGCTCCATAATTCCTGTCTTCTCTAACATTAGTGTGGTCGTCATCCGTATACTATTAGTGCAGCAGGCCACGCGGATGGATTTCTGCCTGAGCCACTTTAACATGTCTATTTTCTCTTGCCTCGTCTGTGCCTGTTGTTTTATAACCTCTACCGTTTTTTCTTGTTTCAGTTCATATATAGCCGCCACTTGATCGCTCGTTATTATACCTCTATCTACTAATTTTTGCAACTTTATTTTTGTTGGGATCCCATTAAATTCCCGATGGTGGTCTTCAAGTGAAATCTCATAGCCACCGATATCTTTAAGTGCCTCGTTAAGCGCCAAGCGGTGCCACTCACAGGCATCGACCAGAACTCCGTCCAGATCAAATATTACAAGTTTTATTGAGTAAGTCACGATATACCATATTTTTTAAAGTAAAGGTCTTCAGGGGATCCCCATGTAAACCAGCCCGGGAAGGAGGTGCCTCCTAAATTTCTGCGTTGTTTTTTTGGTTTTGCTATCTTCCATGGATCAAATATCGCAACGTTTTCGGCGCCGCTTAGGGTGGCGGCCCACCAAGAAAATGTGCTATTAAATATTATAACCTGATTGAAGCTTCTTAGCAAGTTAAAATCATCAATAAAATCACCTCGAAGAGCACCAGAGTTGGGCAAGACGCCGGACCCATTGCAGTGAACCACCGGATTTAATTCTGACAGGCTCGATATAAGATGGTTTGCATATTCGAGGGATTGTTCTGTCGGCACCCATGGGGAATTTGAAGGAGGGTTAGGACCTGATGCGATCTCATTTTGGAGGCTCTCTATATCATCAACTGTATATTCTTTCCATTTTTCAGCGTCGGTGACAATATGCAGCTTATCATATTCGAATTTATTTAACACACTTTTAAATGAGTCAGCAGAAATGTGGTTCTTATGATGACTTTCCTGTATCAATCTGTTCTGAAGTCTCACATGTAATATTACATCTGATTTGTTCGTGATTTCGGCCTCGGAGAACCACGAACGGATTCTATTCAAATGTGGCTTAAATATTTTATAATCCTCAAAATATCCCTTTATAACGAAATTACACAAGGGATGATTACCAAATAGATGCTTTTTATAATTAGTATCGTCTACCATATATATTGGTAAGCTATTGGAAGGAGGGGGCGGTGGATCCACAATACCAATCTTTTCTAGATCGGGGTTGTGGTGGGCTAACGCCATGCCGTGAGTCTCTGCCAGCAGGCGGCCCATACAGTATTGAAATATATTGTTGCCAAAGCCAACAGTATAGTTTATATAAACTGTTCCTTGTTTACTCATAGTGAAATAGATCTCCGTATTTTTCTTTTAGTTGCCTTTTAACTTCTTCCGAATCTGAAATTATTACCTTATACCCCATTTTTGCCAGCGCTGTGGCCCATGCCAACTGTTCTGAGTCATCGAGAATCACAACCCCGGGCTTATAAGTTACATATTCTGGCCGGATTGGCTGGTTCAGCGGGGTCTCTTCTGCTGTATTTTTTATCATCTCTGTCAGGTGTTTTCTATTGGCCTCATTTGCCGATTGGACAATATCCGAGTATGCGTCATTTTCCTGTGCACACCTAATAAAAGCTCTCGTGTCGCGGGGAAAACAAGGGCCGCCGAAGCCGTGGCCATATCTAAAAAATTTATTGCCTATTCTGCTGTCAGATCCTATCGCGTGTAAAACCTCTTCGTGATCAGCACCTATTTTTTTAGCCAAATCTCCCACCATATTAGCATATGCAATTTTCGTAGACAAGAAACAATTCATAGAAACTTTTGTCAATTCTGCGCTTATTCTAGACATTTTATGAATAGCGGGCTTGTTCGCACACATCTTTATATACGCTTCCTCTATTTCATCAGCCAAATAGTCTTCTTCCGCGCCAATGTAAACACAATCTGGGTTTTCCTGATTGTAAAGGATGGTCCCTTGTGCAATCGTCTCCGGGTTATAACTTACTTTCCAGTTCAGTGGCCTGAGTCGGTCGGCAACGGTATCAGAGTACCCGGGGTTTACATTTGAGCAAATCACCAAGTGTTTTTGTTCTGGTAATGTGCCAAGGGCCTTGAGCGTTTCGACAACGCTCTCCACCTGAGATACTTCATATTTTCCGTCTGGCTCTGATTCGGTCCGGACTGTAACAAATACTATGTCTGTTTCCAGAATGTCAGCCGGCTTGACGGTCGCCTTAAAATTTTTTGATTTCCGGAGATGGTCGTTAACCCCCGGCTCGAATGAATCGAAAGTTTTGTTGTTAATAGAAGCAACATAAGACTCGTTTACATCATACCCGACTACATCATATCCCGCCCTTTCCAAGGTCAGAGCAAAACACAGCCCCAATCGGCCGATGCCGATAACTGATAGTTTTTTATTTTTCATCTATTTTCCCCCAAGTAAAAATGGGGTGTTTTTTATCAGGGTTTTTCTCGTGGAGGTAAGGTGGGTAATCCGTGTTCATAACTCTAAAATTTTTCTGTTTTTTAAGCTTTTCGGCTGTCCTTTTCTTGCTCTCGGCGCGATTATTATGAGTTATATACCCTCGTTTAGCCTTGGATAGTATTTTATCGATATAGATATCTTGTGTGGGGTAGTTGCATTCTGAAAATGCATAATTACTTATCACCAAATCTATCTCTTCTGATTCGAGCTTATCCAACTCATCCGGCGTGATGGATTTAAAGTTTTCTACGCCCATATGGTCACAATATTTTTGTGCTAGGAGACCCGGGTCTTTGAGATCTATGTTGTAATATTTTTTAAATTTAAATTTTTGTGAGATGATAAAAGATTGGCCGCCGTAGCCGCCACCGATTTCAACAATTGTCATATCGTCTAAATTTTGAAATTCACTTATTAAGTCGCCTAAGACTTTCATATACCTTAGAGTTGTGGGAGAGAGAAGAATAATGTCTGTGTCATGTTCATTGATGTCTACTATAAATTGTTTGCCATGGCGTAGATAACGTTCTGGTGCCAAGTACAACAAATTTGAATCGGAGGGGTCCTCTATCATTTTTTCAGACGAAGGTATAAAGCGGTGCTTATGCTCTGGCGGGATCATATATGGTACGACGCGTGGGTTTCCGACGTCATCATTTTTTATATATTTGTGCAGATCCTGAAGCAGATCGGGAGAGCGACTTATGATGTGAGAAAAATATTTTGAACCCATATAGCCTGAGACATGCTCCACAATTTTTTGCAGGGCGCCCATATCTCTCAGGTCTCCGTGCACACCAATCTCAGATCCCATGGTGGTATCGAGGGGTGGGAACGCGGGGTTATTAGATTTAAAATACTCGAAATATTCTTCGTCTGAAGCTGCTCTTTGGCAATTTTTTAAAAAACTATTGGCCTCCTCCTCACTACATCTCCAGCCGTACAGGTCTTGCTCAATAAAGGATCTGTCTTCGGTCTTTGCAGGACCAAGGTTTGGAAGCTCTCCGGAGAACTTGAATTTCTTTATCACTTCGCCGGTGTGAACTTTTCTTTTATTTGCGTCGATGAAACTTCCGTATCCAATTTCTTTTGATGCGCGTGACATTTACACTACTCCTTTTAAAAATTTCTCATAATTTTTGGCGGCCATGGTCATGGAAAGGGCCGCGTCATGCTTGTTTTGATTTATGTTCAAAAAATCGATTTGTGGGGGTACCTTCGCGTCAATAAACGAAAAGTCCCATGGGTCTTCTTGAACAACAAGTGCGTCTTGGCCGGCCACTTCTTTGGTACCGCCAGAACTTGAACATATTATCTTACACCCGGATGCGCGAGCGTCGATGACAACATTCGGACAGTGGTCTAAGTAAGCTAAGTGGATAAAATAATCCGCAGCCTTAAAGAGAGATAACAACTCATCTGTCTGCAAATTACCAACATAAAAAACTCTCGGGTGTTCTGGGGCGTCGGACGGCTTTGGGCCGGCGACGAGCAAGCAATCATTTTCAGAAGAAAAGTTTAAAAAATAGTCTATATTTGCGCCTAATCTCTTGAAAATGTGCCAATGGGCTGCGCATGTCCAAATATTATCAAACTTCCGACGAAAGCCATCGAACTGGGGTCGGATCTTGCCAATCTTTAAGGTGTCGGCGCCGTTATTGATAACGCAATAATTGTCATGTTCTCCAAACCAATTAAAAATTAAATCTCTATTGAATTCCGTTTGGAAGATGACTCCCTTCGCTTTTTCGTAGGTTTTTCTTATGTTATAATTCATTTTTTCGCAATCGAAATTAGCATTGAAGTATATGCCGTCTAGTCGTTGTACCATCGGCAAATCTTGGTGATGCCACTGGGACTCGATAAATGTCAACTTAAGGTCATATGGGAGACTAGGATCAAACAGAGTGCCCCTCATATTCATATACTTCATCAGCTTCTGAGCGAAGTAGTTTGGGCCAGTCCTTGAACTTAGATCGACGTTTTCCAGATAGATATTCATAAAGTTTCTAGTCTCTTATATGGTTTTTTAGATCTAACTAAGACTTCTGTTTCTAGCTGGTCTTTGCGGTGGGCGCGGTCGTCAGATATCGGGTTAAACCTATTATACACATATAGCGGTTCGTGAATCGTCTTAAAATGTGTGGGTCCGGACATTTCGGCCATTGGCCACATCATGGCTTGGTCACTCGTAGTCGAAAGATAGTTCCCCACATTATCAAGAAAATCTTTTTTCTTTATATTTGAAAACAATTTTTTACGAAAGGTCCCCAGATGAGAAAGTTGCCAGCTTTTTTTCCGAATGTTTCCCTCCCAGTAGCTTTCAGAGATCTGAGGGCTTACTAGAGTTTCGGTATCGGTCGTTATATATGACCCGCATGTCATCCAAGTATCGTCATTATAGTAGCTATCGAGGAGATTTAACACCCCTTCACTGGCCAGCCAATCGTCTCCATCGACAATAACAACAATCGTATCTTCGCGAAGTGAATTTATGTAATTATATAGATTATAAGCCTTTCCTTTGTTAAAGGAGTTTCTGAAATTCTTATAAATTATGTTGGAGTTTTTTAAATGTGCAGAGACCTCTTCATGAGTGCCGTCTGTTGAGGCGTCATCAATATATATTAACTGATAATTATCATATTTTTGATTGATGATCGACTCAATATTTGTTTTGACCCACGATTTACAATTGTAGGCCGGCACTACTATGGAGAAGTGATTTTTCATGCATGAACTCTGGTCCAAAATTCCGCGGGGCGATCTTTGAGGTAGGCCACTGTTGTGTCGAGGTTATCCGTCTTAAACCAGTCTTCTTCAGCATGTTGGACATTTTCATTTAATTCTAATTCACAGCCAAGTAGTTTAGCTTCAATAACAAACCTTGGGCAAGTATCCAAGCCGGTAGGTTTAAAACAAATGCCTTTAGCAGAAGATAGTTTCTTTAGAAGCTCATCATTCTCAACACCGAAAACAACTTCATAATTTAAATTGTTATCCTTGCAATACTGCTCTGATTCCTCGGCGCCTTTGACCCAAGAGCGGGAGCCCATGACAATCCATTTATCGCGGAGGGCTCCATTTTGACTTTGCCGAAGGGAATCTATTTTCTCAAAGAATTCATCGTTAAAGATAGAAGATAACACATAGAGCTTGTTTTCATCCAGATCTGAGAGCTTATTCAAATAAATGTCCTTTTGTTTTTCGGACATGAAGAAGGTCTGTTCCGAGTTGTTTACAAAGGCAGTGATAGCCTTTCCAAGCTCAGTCGATGAGTAGTCGCAAGCCTCTTCTTCCAGATTCTCGTATAAGAGAGGATTTCGATATTCGCAAAACTTATAGTCAAATTCTACGAATGCATAATTAATGCCCATGGATGTGATCTTATCTCTCAAATTGGGATTTAAGTTTGCGATGTTACCAAAGACCCACTTTCTATCCTTATAGAACTCTAGATCTTCTTCTGTTAATTCAGATGATGTGATCTCAATCCCCGTACCGGGTGATTTATCAATTAGGGCCTGCAAAGAGAGTTCGGCGCCGCCTGTTAGCTGGCTGGCGAAAAAATCACTGACCCAAACATATTCTACATCCTCTGGAGCTATCACGGGGATACCAATCGACTTGATAAACAGGTCATATTGGTCTTGAGATTGAAAGTTTTCGTGGATCCACTTTTTAAGTCGTTCGGCCTTCTTATAAAATTTATCATAATTCTTACGAACCTGCCGTAAACGCATTTTATAAGACCCTTGTTTTGGGTAGGCCCATTTTGAATCCTTTCCGACCACTCCATCCCATACAGCGAAGTCCTGAACTGGTTGGATGTCGAAATCCACCTCTGCGAAGCAGGGTTTGTCGATCATCTTGAATTTCCTGCCCACTTTCTTTTTTGTCGGCATATAGAGATAATCAACCTGTCCGGACCAGCCTGTAGTGATAATTGGTATTCCATGACAGGCGGCTTCAAAAATAGGTAATCCAAAACCTTCTCCGTGGGACAGAGAGATAAATGCCTTAATTTTTGGGTGGGCATACAAAGATTGCATCTCCTCTGGTTTTAAATCCCCGTGAAGAAGATATACTTTGCATTTCCTGTCTTCATATTCGGGAGATTGTAAAATCTCTTTTATAAAATTACGGGTATGATCCCGGTCGATCCTGCAACCGGATTTTGTGTGTATTTTTAAGACTAGGCCGACATCTTGATCGAGATTCTCTTCTACAAACCATTTAATTGTGTTTACAAGGTTCTTTCTGGGCCCGTTTTGTGCCACGACCAAATAGTTAAAATCATGTTCTAAATCGAGATCGATTTTGGCTGTTTTGCCATAATACTCGCTGACGCCGAAGTTAACTGCGTCAACTGGAACTTCACATTTCAAATGCATCGGCTGGCCGTTTGTCTTGTTAACACCATCATAAGTTGTGTTCTCAAATATATTCTTTGAATGATTTGACACAACAATTATTTTATCCATATTGTTGGACACTTCTAACCACTGTGGTTCCACTTTTGTAGTTTCCATACCAGCAGTATATCCAATATTCACTGGCGCCATGGCGTTGAATTCATTCGGGATGGTGACCTGTAAGGAGTAGTCGGGTTTTCCGCCCTGTTGCATGAATGCAACTGTTTCAAATATTCTCTTGTCGAGCCATTGGCGTTCATCGGTATCGTCGTGAACCCATCCAGTTTGACCCCAGCCAGTAGGGATAACATAAATATCTAAATTTTTTTCATATTTTCTGAGGGCCCTGAGTGCAAATCTGGTTTGCTCTCCATACCCGGACATTGATAGTGCTGGTCCCCGAACAATGATGCTCTTTTTTTTCATGCTACCTCCTCAAAATTCCAAGCTTGGTAGTTTTTTCGACTATCCCAAGAACCATATCTTTCATGTATACTATCCATTAATTCAATCCAATTTTCTTTAAAGTTTTTATAATTATAATTTTTTACAATATGTGCTCGTCCCTTTCTGCCAAGTTCATCCCTCTCTTCCTTTGACATATGATACATCTTTTCGCAAGCAGCTATAAAATCCTCTTTACTAATCCTATCTTCATAGATATAAGGTACCTGTTGGGACCCTATGACTGCTTTTGAAGCCGGAGTTATACCAATGCCAAACCACTCTTCGCCATCGGTTACCTGCTCTTGAAGGCCGCCGGTCATATTAACGATAATGGGTGTTTCACATGAAAGAGATTCTAGCGTTGCTAGGCCGAAACCTTCTGCGTCTGAGATGTTAATTGTGCAATCTGCTGCATTGTACAACGCTGCTAGTGCGGGTTGATCAACTTTCTGCATCGAAATTAAAATCCTGTCATCAACATCTGCTCCCAAATTATTAATAAGGTGCGTCAGATCTGGACCGTTGGGGTCCCTAGGGTCGGTGTGCATTACCAAGCGTACATCTTCTGGACCAACCTTTTCGGCGAACTCGTTAAACCAATATATCAAAGAACCACTCTGCTTTCTTCTGGCGTTTCTGTTGTTCCAGAAGAAAGTGAACCTGTCTTTATCTTCGGCATAGTTTTGTACCTTGAAGTTTTCGATCACATTGTCCGGTATCTTTTTAAAGACTTCCGGATCTACCGCATGTGGGAGATAGTGACTCTCAGTATCTGGTGCTACTTTTTGCACTATGTCATGAGTGAGCTTGGAAATGTTAACAAGTACATCGGTTGATTCATAAAACTTCTTATTGTATTTAGGGCACGGATAATTGTCCCAAACATGATAATAGACCATAGGAACAATATCTCGAAGCTCATTTTCTATTTCCCAAAGCCATTCATAAAACCTTGGATCCGTCATAAACCAGATAATATCCGGCTTTTCGGACCAGAGCAAAGATCGAATTGTTTCTTGATTGCCATACCCGTCAACAGGATATACTACAAAATCATCTCCGTATTCTTGTGTGCGCTGTGGCTCATATGAATCGTGCTTTATGGCGCCGCCTAAACAGCTTACCCGGTACCGACCAGTGTCGAGTAGTGACTGGATCACGATTTTTGTTTGTGTGCCTACTCCGGATGGAGCAAGCGGGTGATCTGATATCATCAGAACTTTGATTTTTTCTTTTGTCATAATATCCTCTTATTTTATGTACAATGTTGAGTTTTATAGAAAATACAATATTTACAAGATAGTTTATTTTTAATTGTAAATCTCTTCTTTATGTTTATAACTGCTTTTTCTAGAAATGTCAAGGCATTTTTTACTTTTTTTGGGCCGCTTGTTACTCTGAAAATCTCTGTGTTATTATTTTTCGCCGTTCGCTTAAGCAATCCGAAGTGTGTTTCCACCTTGTCTAGCGGTATTCCGTGTTTCTTTGCCCAGAATACCTTATAGAGGGTGAGTTGATAGTTGATGGCCTTATTAGCTTTCTTTCTGGCGTCCCAGCCCCAAGAGCAAGTTTTCCAATCTAGAATATGATACTTACCATCCTTTGTTTTTAGAACGAGATCGATGAAGCCCTTGAACTTCAAGCCATGACCATCGATATCTTCGTAAAGTTTTTCCTCAGTGGAGACAACCTCACAATCCTCAAAGTAATTGTCAAGCTCATCTCTAAACGACGAGATAATGGGTTCATACTGTCCCATCATTTGTTCATGAAGTTTTGGTTCTATTTCCACTTCTTTTTGTCTCAATGAGGCAAGCTCTTTCTCGAACTCCTCAAGGAAATGTTTTCCTCTATCTAGGTTTTTATCTAATAAACCATGTTCGCAAACACTATGGATTGCGGATCCGAACGCAGTATGCAGATTGCCCTTAAAACCAGAGATCTTATCAACATATTGAAGCTTATGTTTATGTGGACACTCGTGCCAGAGTTTGATTTCTGAATATGAAACGTGTTTTTGGCTCAACCTATACCTCTAGTATTTTTTGTGGTTCTTGGCTTACTCTTGGTTGTTTTACTTTTTGTTTTAACCTTCTTGGCGAAAACCCATGTACCTTCCAGCAGGGGGTCTGGGGGTGTATTATTAAGATGTGATTCTTGAATAATTTTGCCGTATTCGATATTCTCTGATTCTAGGTGTGCCTTCACATGTGATGTTGCAACTGCCATCGCAGGGGTGGAGCGTGGGTCAAAGTGTTTTAAACAGACACAAACTTCCAAATTATCAGCAGTATTATTTATTTCTATTTTAATGTCTTTATTCTTGAGCATGTTGTATAATCCTTGTTATTTTTTCGTGTAAAACGGGGCTTACATTTAGTAAATAGTTTCTATCTCCTAAGAAATATTTTTCGACACCATTTGCGAAATACTCTCTCAATGACGTCGCGGCGTAAGGAGAAACAAAAAGACCCATGAGCATATTGTTTAGTTTTTCATATCCAAACTCTTTGTAAAGGAACTCATCGAATCCCTGATCGTGTTCGGGGTTTAAAAAATCAGAATGACTAGGGATTGGGAGCGCTCCCTCTGCCTTAGCAAGGTGATAGAATCTCTCTCTTTTTCCCAAAAACTCATTCTCCAATCTTTTGTCTGAGTAAATTAATAATCCGTATGCATATTCTAGGGAGTGTGCGGTCTCATGAATTATATTTTCTAGATAATCTTCGTTATCAGACAACATATTTGAAATGTATACGGCGCCGTTTTCATAGACAGCCTCTAGAGATCTCTCGTGTAGAACATCGTGATCACCAATTAGAATTAAGTCGACCTCAGCAAACATATGTGGAGGAACCCGCCTTTCTAAAAAATCAATAATTTCCCCAACATTAACCCCATTATTTATTATAGCATCGTTAATGTATATCATAATTCGACTAAAAAGCATGAATTCTTTTTGCTGAGATTCTCCTTTTTTGAGAGATTCCCTTATTATGTTTTCTATGTTAGTCCTCGTTGGGGTCATCGACGATCTTCTTTTTCTCTTCTTCGTATATCTGTTGTCCGGTTTCCACATCAGTTAAGGCCTGATGGTAGCCACGGATCCAATTTTCTTCCGCAACAGCCAACAAGAAATCTGGGAACTCTTGTGCCACGGCTTCCACAATCATGTCGACGGTGATCGAACCATCCCACTCCCATGGCTCTTCATTATTTTCCGCGGCGAGGGTTCGCTCATATTCATCATATGACTCTTGGAATTTGTTACCAACATAATCCACTAGCCACTCTTTAATGGGTGTGTCTTTTTCCACCGGGGCTTCAAGTGCGGGGTTGGTCATCTCTTCGTTGTTGTCACTCATAACAATCTCCTTTCTTAATAATATAACAAATCGTCAAGCATTTGTCAAGTAATTTATAAAACTTTTGCTGCCATTGTTGCAACTTTTGATCTTTCGCCCTTTTTGAGCGTAACATGGCCCGATAAATCAAGGTCTTTAAATTTTTCCACTGCGTGAACGAGGCCAGTTGAGGTCTCATTTATATAGATGTTATCTATCTGCTCTATATCGCCCGTGAGGACGATCTTCGTCCCTTCCCCTACTCGGGTTAGGATTGTCTTGATCTCGTGCGCTGTGAGGTTCTGAGCCTCATCTATGACGATGTATGCATTGGCTATCGAGCGACCTCGGATATAGGTCAACGCTTCCATCTCAATTAGGCCTCGATCTATATAGTCGTCTAGTGTTGTTTGATCATCACCCGTCAAGAATTTAAGGTTATCCTGAATTGGGGCTAGCCATGGCGCCATTTTGTCTTCCATGGTGCCGGGAAGGAAACCAATGTCTTTGCCCATAGGCATGACTGGTCGGGATACAACAAGTTTCTTGTATATTCCTTCTTGAGCTTTCTTTTTTGAACTACCATGCTTTGTAGCTAAGCTGGTAACGGCATAATTTGGTATAATCTGTTCAAGGCCGGCTGCTATAGCCAGCAGTGTTTTCCCCGAGCCGGCTTTTCCCACTAGGCTAACAACCTGTATCTCTGGGTTGGTTAGCAAGTCCAGCGCAAACGCTTGCTCTTTGTTTTTTGCTCTAACTCCCCAGAGACCAAGTTTGAAGTCTTTAACTTTTGCAAGAGGGGACCTATATCCTTCAAATTTACACAAGGCTGTTTTCTTGTCCTTGGAGCTTGAAACCATCATAATAAATTGGTTTGAATGTAAGTTCGGGTATTCTTCTGAGTCTAAAATTATCTTTTCACCCTCATAAAAATGATCGATGGTCTGGTCGTCGACCAAGATCTCCGTAAATCCTGTATATAAATCAGAATCTTTCTTAATTATTTGATTCTCGGTGTAATCCTCACTGTGTATACCGAGGGAGTCGCAGATCACGCGCATGTTAATATCACGACTGACGAGGATGGTTTTTCTATTTCCATTCTCTTGATTTTCAGCTATTGCTGTAGATATAATAACATGATCTGCGATATTGAAATCCAGATCAACTGGCATCACACTCGAATCCCCGGCCCGGGCCTTAAGGATCCCCTTGCCTTTTTGTATTCGGACTCCTTGTTGTAGGTTACCTTTGGCTCTTAGTTCATCGAATATTCGAATTATAGAACGAGCATTAGTGCCAACGCCGTCCTGCCTCTTTTTGTGTTTATCTATCTCTTCCAACACTTTTAGTGGAATAACAATGTCGTTATTCGCAAAACTATATATGCAGTTGGGATCTGATAGACAAGCGCTAGTATCTAAAACATATGTCTTTTTTGCCATGTATTCTCTCGAACCCCCCGGTGTTCACTTATAATTAGTCAGAAACAAAAGAACCCGCCTCAAAAGAGGCGGGTTCGATGTATAAAAGGGGAGAGCTTTAGCACATTCTATTCTCTCTGTTCGTGATCATCTCATGGTTTTAAGATGCCTGTACACCGGGGTCTTACGCCGTTCACGAACTTCCTCCCTGTTCTTATCATCTCTGATACGGAACAGCACGCGGTACTATCGGTCTAGGCGTTCTGCGAGTTTTGATAATGAGTTAGCTATTCTCTCATCAAGCACGCCTTATGTTTTCACGATCTGGCACCGTGTCCACACAAGCCCTTTCGGGACGATTGCAGCCTTGCGGCCACAACCAGAGAGGCTTCCACCCCCGATAGTTGAATTCTGTGGTACTACCCACTTGCCAGACGACTGTTTCGTCTGTGTTGTCCTGACGCCGTTGTCGCGATGAATTCACAAGTTCGCGACTAGTCTTGGTAGCACTCCAGCGGTGGTCGCTGGCTCTTACCTTAAATTACTGGTTAGTATTCGGAGTAACCACACTCCTTGATCTAACCCCCTTCAAGGGCGAGCAGACGTGATGTTCGCTTGAACAAACAACTCTCGCACAGGGTTTTCTCTATCTTCCGATATGGAATTTCAAAGAGCGGCAATTGCTCATGAGAATTTATCGACCCGAGAACGGGGTCACTCTTAAAATGTTAAAGATCAACTTTCTTATATATAATGTATCACGCGTTGAGACAGTTGTCAAGAAAAAAGTTTTATTTTTTTTGGCGCCTCTTACTGGACTCGAACCAATGACACGCGGATTAACAGTCCACTGCTCTAACCAACTGAGCTAAAGAGGCTATAGAAGAAGAGATGAGGCACCTATTTAAAAACTTACAATGGTTTTAGTTCGTTTTAACCCCGTGCCTCCCTGCGGGTTGGGGGGATCTTAAAAGGCGTTTTGCCTTCTATAATTTTCTAAGTCTTTAGTTCTTTTTTTTTGAGTTACTTCCTTAACCATGGTGGAGCTACTTTGGATTTTTCCTCCGCCGACTCCCCATATCATTTCAATGTTGTTTTCTCTACAAAATTTTGCTTCTGGTGTATTGGTATTTTCTCTATCCCCACCATTTGCAAACATATCTGGTTTTATTTCTTTTAAACTCTCTACTACAGTCTTATCGCTGTCTAGCGCCATTACTGTTTCGTTTACGAAGTCATAAGCTCCGATAATCTCCGATCTTTCATCCCAAGGCATGAATACATAGCCCTTTTTTCGCACCAACCAATCGTCTGAGTTTATAATAACAGTAAGTTTCCCGTGTTGTGCGGCTTCTTGCATCATACGGAGATGGCCAACATGAAGTGGATCAAAACCCCCAGAAACCACGATTGTTTTTTTATTCATTTAATTTCTCTACAAGACATTCTTTGATTTGTAAAAACTCAGCTTGGTTTAAATCGCCGCCAGAGATAGCGAATATACTATAACTAGTTAACGTTGCTATAATGGCTCCAAAAATTGTTCCTAAACCAAATTCTAAGTACTTTTTTACCCACTTTTTAAATTCTTCCATGGTCGAAGTCCCCCTCGACTATAAGTAGTATAACACGGCTGCTGAGGCCGGTCAAATCTTTTTTTATGGTACGCCCTAGAGGATTCGAACCTCTGACCCTCGGCTTAGAAGGCCGATGCTCTATCCGCTGAGCTAAGGGCGTTTGATCAACATCCCTATGGGTTTCTTATCTTCGTCTTCAAAGTAAAATTCTTTTTTCTTCCGGTTGTTATCTGGGTCTGGTGAAAGATATTTGTACTTTATATGTTTTTTAGCATATTTAACTGCTGCGTCTTTACTTTTGAGGACTTTAAGGAGCTTTCCTTTGATATAGTGATCTTCGGCCCACACTTCCCATGCTTCAGTAGTAGTAGCCGGTTTCTTCTTCTTCTTCGTCATCTTTCTTTGTAACCGCTTCCATATTCATGTTTTGCGGAATTACTGTTGGGGGAAAGAAATTTGTAAGCTGCGCGTGCTCTTTATCCAGAGAACAATAGTAATATTTGTCATCTTCCTCTAAACTCACAGCACAACCATCACAAACACCATGCCTCTCTATAAATAAATATTCAGCGTCGGCATAATAATCTTCGCCGCAGGCTGCAACAAGTATATTGTAAAGATACTGTCTCTCGTTAAAATACATGCCATATTCAATAATTCCCAGCAATATCGCCATAAAGACTGGTAATATTAGTGCAAATTCAATGGCGGCGGCGCCTTTTCTTTCTTTTCTTTGTTTCATTTTTTAGTTGGTAGGCCCGGTGGGGCTTGAACCCACGGCCTCTGCTTTATAAGAACAGTGCTCTAACCCCTGAGCTACGGACCCGTTAAGGTCTATATCAGAGAGTGTGCGTTCTTAGGTGTCAAAGGTGTCTTAACCATACTTATAATATATCACCCTGTTGGCCTCGTGTCAAGTGTTTTTTTAAAGGAACTGTTATAACTAGTTCTAGAAAGTCTCAAGTTCTGATGCTTTATCCATACAAACATAAGTCTTTCCATTTATATTCCACTGTACTGCTATATACCCCTCGATCACCAGAGGGCCGCCGGGGATTCTGCACGTTGCTGGGTCTCCTATGGTAAACCAGTTGTTTGACATAACAATGCCATATTTTTTAGTTTTGTCATTTTTATAACGAACTCTTTGTCCAGCTTGGAAAGGGCAGCGCTTTTTCTTTGGCATCTTCGATTTTAGCCCACAAACGCACGTTCATATGCATATTGTTCAAGAGATTTTCGAGTGCTATGTTTCATACCATAGTTCTCCAATATAGTACTTAAATCCCTTACCATATCCACCGATCCACATATCATAACTCGATCAGTTTTGCTATCTAAATTTCGTATATTCAGATCTGTAAATATTTTTTTATTTTCGATCAAGTTTGTAATCCTTCCCATATTTGGGTATTCTTCCCGAGTTGTTGTAGTATAGTGTTTCAATTTCTTCGAAGCTTCTTCCCCGCAGAGGGGGTCACGTTTGAGTGACTCGACCAGTTCTAAGCCGTATTGAAGGTCTTCAACGTTCCTACAAGTGTGGGTTAGTATAACCTCCTCGAAGCGGGAGAAAGTGTCTGGGTCTCTGATAATGCTAGCGAATGGAGCGAGTCCCGTGCCTGTGGAAAACATGAACAGCCTCTCTCCCGGCAAGATATCCCATATTGTAAGATTTCCTACTGGTTTATCGCTTAGCAATACTTCATCCCCGGGCTTTATTTTTTGTAATACTGATGTAAGAGGGCCGTCTTGAATTTTTATTGAATAGAATTCCAATTCATCATCGTACAACTGGCTTGTGATAGAATAGGCCCTCATGAGAGGCTTATTGTCTATTTCTAAGCCCAACATTATAAATTGGCCGGGGTTGAATAAGAAATCTTTTGGACGCGTTATGCGAAACGAGAAAAGATCATCCGTATAGTGTTTAACAAAAGTAACATTCTCTACATGCGTCGGGGGCGCCATAAATCCTCCATTTACTTATGTGACAGAACACTTTTTGTGCCTGCTCGAAAGTTGTCGCTACTATTCTTGCCGGCAGTGGATCCCCCAGCATGTTGTTTATTCTCGTTAATGCTATAAACTACTTGTAACTCCAGATCATCATTAAATGAATCTCCAATACCATCGAACCATACTTTCCCACTATTCCCGGCTGTTGCAGCAGTGTTGGCATAATCCAATTGGTTTCTTGCCATCAAGTGAAGATATGATTTACTGTTAATAGCCTTTTGTAGCTTTTTTAATATTACTGGATTATCTAATACTATTTCTACGTCGTCGGCGCCATTGGCTACAGTTTGTGCCGACGTATATGCACCCGAATTCGTTCTGGTCTGATTGTAGTCATTAACATGAATAGTACCCAAAGTATTGGGGTTATGGATATAAGCTATCCTTATCGAGTCTCCCGTGGCGGTACCAGCCGCGGCTATTGTGTCACTAATAATCAATTTGGCGGATTTTATCTTGACCGCAGTTGACAATGGAGACGCAGTGAAATCAAGCACAATGATACCTCGACGAATATAATAATTCGACCCTGCTTTGGCGTTGAGGGTCAGCTTATTATCGTCTGCTACTGATGCTGCTGCTGTTGCGCTTCGGACATCGGAATAGGATGTTCCAGTCTTCAATCCATTCCTAGTTAGTCCGGATGGTGTAATAGTTTCTCTTGGCATAATAAAATCTCCTATATTGTAAATAGTCCCCAATGCAATACAGGAAATATAAAAATGGAGACGGCGGGAGTCGAACCCGCGTCCGGAACAATTTCCAATTCAAGTCATCCACAGGCTTGTTCTGTTTTCCGAAACAGATAAAATTTGTTTGTTAAATCCAGCCACCTACAAACATCAGTGACGCGAGTGTTTTATTTTCAGCAGAACCACCTGCTTATCTGGAATTGGGTAATAAGGTAACCAGAAACCCCACGATTAAGCCGCTAAAGCGACAGATTCGAAATGATTATTGTTATTGGCAATTATCA